>Ga0209345_10001465_pt1 | contig 28113 bp, 25 predicted proteins | sample Cruoilmetagenom7_FD_187294 | JGI IMG/M metagenome (GOLD analysis project Ga0209345, IMG submission 187294) | Oil polluted marine microbial communities from Coal Oil Point, Santa Barbara, California, USA - Sample 7 (SPAdes) (version 2) | ecosystem: Environmental > Aquatic > Marine > Oil seeps ...
TCGCCCCCCGCCACAAAGGTCGCGTCCGTCGACTCCACCTGATAGGTCGGGTTGTTGTTGCCGTTGTTCACGAAGCTGACGGACACGTTCATCGTGCCCGTATCCTGCGTGAAGCCGGCCGCAAGGCTGGTGCCATCCGGGCCCTGCGCGGTCCAGTCCAGCACCTCGGTCGCGGCGCTGACCTGCGGGGCGGCCATGTCGCCGTGGATCAGGTCGTTGCCCGTGCCCCCGTCGATGCTGTCATTGCCGCCGCCACCCTTGATGGTGTCATTGCCTGCGCCGGACAGCACGGTGTCATTGCCGGCACCGGCGTCGATCCGATCGGCACCCGCGCCGGGCCTGTCGCCATCGTCATCGGTGAAAGAGCTGTCGATGAGTTCGGCCCCGTCCGACCCGGTTACGATCCCGTCGGGTTGCGTATAGCTTGGGGCAGATGTCGCGCTGGCCGTCGTGATGGTGGTGACGGGGCCGAAGTCGGGGACGAAATAGACGAAGCCGTCGCTGCCCAGAAAATAGACGCCCGGTTCGAAGGTATTGACGAAAGTCTGGCCGTTCCAGGTCCCGGACCAGGTCCAGCTGCCTGCGCCAAGCGTGCTGGTGGTCGTGAAGGTTACGAGCGGTCCACCGATCGCGTCGCCGCTGTCCAGCGAACCGTTGCCGAGTGTGACCCTGTAACCGTCGGGCATGACCTTACTCCATCCTTGCGACCCGAGGCAGGTTTGCGCCGCAGGGTGTTTCGCGTCGGGATACAGTCAGGACAGGGCTGATTTTCGTAAAAATGGCGGCATTTTCACGACCGGGGCAATTAGGCATGACACGGCCCCGCCACAATTGCAGCGGGGCCTTCGGGGTTTGAAATGGGTTTCGGGCCTGTTCTCAGGTCAGCAAATCGAACTGATCCAATAATGGCAGACTGCGGGCACGCGTGCCTGTCAGGTCGAACAGGGCATTGGCCAAGGCAGGCATCGAGGGCGGTGTGCCGGGCTCGCCCACGCCCGACATATGCCGGTTTGTTTCCAGAATGCGTGTCTCGATCAAGGGGCAGTTGTGCAGCCGCAGGGCGTCGTAATCAGGGAAATTGCCCTGTTCCACGGCCCCGTCCGCAAAGGTGATCTGCCCGAAGACAGCCGCCGAGAGACCATAGATCATCCCGCCTTCCAACTGCGCGCGGATGTTGTCGGGATCAAGCGCAAGCCCGACATCGGCGGCAATCCAGGCGCGGTTGATGCGGATCGTGCCGCCCTCGTCGATCACCTCGATGACCTGCGCCACGGGACAGCCGAAGCTGTAGGTGAAGCCCACGCCGCGCCCGATGCCATCGGGTGTCTGGCCGGTCCAGCCCGACATCTCGCGCACCGCCTCCAGCGTGCCGGCCGATGGTGCATGTGCCTCGCGCATCATGGTCAGGCGGAATTCCAGCGGATCGACGCCTGCGGCATGGGCCAGCTCGTCGATGAAGGTGTCATGGAAAAAGCCGTTGAACGAGTTGCCCACCGCGCGCCAGAAGCCGACGGGGATGTCCATCTCGGCCAGATAGCCCCGGATGCGGTAGTTGGGGATGGCGTAGGGCTGATCGAAGGCGCCCTCCACATGGCCCTTGTCGGGGCCGGGCGGGGCAAAGCCCGCCAGCCGCTGGCCTGCCTGACGCGTGGTGGATTGCGCCGCGATCTGCCCGTCCAGCAGCACCGCGCGCCCGTCCTGCACCGCGCCGCGAAAGCGCGCGATGGCACCGGGGCGGTAGAAGTCGTGGCGCATGTCTTCCTCGCGCGACCATGTCAGTTGCACCGGCGTGCCGGGTATCGCAGCAGCAAGGCGTGCGGCATAGACCGCGTAGTCGCTTTCGCCGCGCCGCCCGAAGCCGCCGCCCAGATAGGTCGTGTGCACCGTCACCTGTTCGGGCGTGAGGCCCGTCGCCTCGGCGCATTTGCCCTGAATGATGACGGGGGCCTGGTTGCCGCACCAGATGGTCAGGCCATCCGCCGTCATATGGGCGGTAGCGTTCATCGGCTCCATCGTGGCATGGGCCAGATAGGGCAGGCGGTATTCGGCGGTGACCTCGGTCGCGCCCTGCGGGATGTCGTCGGTGTTGCCGTCATCGCGCATGGTGGAGTTGGGCTTGCCGTCGAAAGTGGCGGCGATCACGGCGAAGGCGTCCTCGGTGGTTTGCGGTGCGGAGGAGGGGGCCCAGTCGATCACCACGGCCTCGGCGGCCTGCATGGCGATCCATGTGTTGTTGGCCACCACGGCGATCCCGTCGCCCAGATTGACCACACGCTCCACGCCCGCCATGGCCATCGCGGGGGCGGGGTCGAAACTGCGCATCCCGCCACCCTGTGCCGGGTTGCGGCGCAGGGCGGCGAATTTCATCCCTTCCACGCGCACGTCGATGCCGAAGGTGGCGGTGCCCGTCACCTTGGCGGGAATATCCAGACGGGGCATGGACTTGCCCAGGTATTTCCACTGCGCCTGCGGGCGCAGGATCACATTCTGTGGCGGATCGATCTGCGCCGCATCCGCCGCCAGTTCGACATAGGACAGCCGCGTGCCATCGGGGGCGATGACATGGCCCGCCTCGGTCGCAAGCGCGCTGCGCGCGAGGCCCAGCCGCTGTGCCGCCGCTTCCTTCAGCGTTTCGCGAGCGGTAGCGCCGGCCTGTCGCATCCGGTCGAAGGCATCCACGGTCGAGGTGGAGCCGCCGGTGACCTGCAGCGACATCATCTTGGGCAGGACGGACAGCGCCTGTTTCAGGCTGTGCTGCATGTCGGTCAGGGCATAGTCCTTGAAGGGCATGCCCGCGCCCATCAGCGCGCCGTTGTAATAGGCCTGAGCGGGCGGGCCGTGCAGGGTGGTGATATCCTCCCACGCGACATCCAGTTCCTCGGCCACCATGGCGGCGAGGGTGGAATGGATACCCTGTCCCATCTCGGCGCGCGGGGTGATGATCGTGACGCCATCGGCATTGATCAGCACGAAAGGATTGAGCGCCGCGCCCTGGTCGGGCGACAGCGGGTTGGGCGGAGTTTGCCGGGCCTTGTAGACCCCGAAGGCCACGCCGCCGGCAATGGCGACGGAACCGATCAGAAAGGAACGGCGGGCGATCTTGCCGATGCTGGCCATGATCAAGCCTCCTTCAGCGCGCGGGCGGCGTCATGGATCGCGGCGCGGATACGGGGATAGGTGCCGCAGCGGCAGAGATTGCCCTGCATCGCGGCGTCGATATCGTCATCGGTGGGGTCGGGCGTTTCAGCCAGAAGGCTGGCGGCCTGCATGATCTGGCCGGACTGGCAATAGCCGCATTGCGCGACCTGATGCGTGACCCAGGCCTGTTGCAGCGCATGCATCGCGTCGGGCGTGCCCAGCCCCTCGATCGTGGTGACGGGACCCCAGACATCGCCGAGCGCCACCTGGCAGGAGCGCACGGCCTGGCCCTCGATATGCACGGTGCAGGCCCCGCAGGCGGCGACGCCGCAGCCGAATTTGGTGCCGGTCATGCCGATCTCGTCGCGCAGGACCCACAGCAGGGGCACCTCTTGCGGCAGATCGACGCTGTGGTCGGTTCCATTGATGGTCAGGGTGGTTGCCATGGGGTCGCTCCGCCTAGCAGGAAAGGGTTATGACAAAATTATCGCTAAATGTCAGATTGTCAATCTGGGAAATTGACGAAATGGATGGATTCTGTCACACGGTCAGGATGCAGGCGCAGACAGACACAACCACCGCGCAGGATCCGCGCCAGAAAGCGATCCTCAAGGCCGCGTTCGAGGCTTTCTCCAGCTATGGGTTCCGCCGGACCTCGATGGAAGACATAGCGCGCGGCGCGGGCATGTCGCGCGCGGCGATCTATCTGCATTACCGCAACAAGGAAGACATCTTCCGGTCGCTGACGCAGTTCTACTATGACGATGCGGTCGCGCAGGTCAGGGCCGTGCTCGCCCAAGACCTGCCCGTGGCGCAGGCGCTGGCGCAGGCCTTTGCGGCGCAGGCGGGGCAGATCTTCGAGACGCTGCTGTCCTCGCCCCATGGCGATGAGTTGCTGGACACCAAATATGCCCATGGCGCCGATATCGCGCAGGCGGGCGAGGCGCGGCTGGTTACGGTCTATGCCGACTGGTTGCGCCATGAGGCTGCGGCCGGGCGCATCAGCCTTGCCGTCAGTGCGGGCGACGCGGCGGGGCTTGCCGCCACCATGATGGCGGCGCTGCACGGCCTCAAGGCGCCGATGCCGACGCCCGCGGATTACCGGGCCGCCGCCACCTTGCTGGCCGGGGTCTTTGCCCGCGCGCTGGAGCCGCGCTGACCGCGCCCTGTTTCTTCTTGCCCCAAATATCCGATCCCCGAGGATCGTCTGGGTGCCGCATCACAGATCGGTGCGCAGGTGCCAAAGCTCGGGGAAGAGTTCCACCTCGAGCATCCGTTTGAGATAGCTGACCCCGCCGGTGCCGCCGGTGCCGCGCTTGAAGCCGATCACGCGTTCCACCGTGGTGACGTGGTTGAACCGCCAGCGGCGGAAATAATCCTCGAAATCCATCAGCTTCTCGGCCAGTTCGTAAAGCTCCCAATGGGTCTGGGGCGCACGGTAGACGGTGATCCAGGCCTGTTTGACGGCGTCGGACGGGGTGTAGCTCTGGGTCACATCGCGGTGCAGCACCTCGTCGGGCAGCGGAATGGTCTGGCCCAGCAGGCGCAGCGCCACATCGTAGAGCGAGGGTTGCGCCAGCTCATCCTCCAGCAGGGCGACCACATCGGGGCGGTGGGCATGGGGGCGCAGCATGGCGTGGTTGCGGTTGCCCAGCATGAATTCGATCTGCCGGTATTGGTGCGACTGAAAGCCCGAGGATTGCCCCAGCGCATCGCGGAAGGCTGTGTAGTCGCTGGGCGTCATGGTCCGCAGCACGTCCCATGCGTTGTTCAATTGCTCGAAGATGCGCGCCACGCGGGTCAGCATCTTGAAGGCGGGGCGCAACTCTCCGCTGCTCAAGGCGGTGCGGGCGGCGGCGATCTCATGGATGGCAAGGCGCATCCAAAGCTCGGAGGTCTGGTGCTGAATGATGAACAGCATCTCGTCATGGGTATCCGTCCATGTCTTCTGCGCGTTCAGGATCAGGTCCAGCGACAGGTAATCGCCATAGGACATGCGCCCGTCAAAGGACATCTGCGCACCCTCGGTCGCGGGATCATAGGGGGTCTTGGTCATGGTGGCCTCTGGTTCTGCTGCGCGGCGCGGTGTGGTGGCGTCGCAATGGATATTTGAAGCAAGAAGAAACGAGAGGTCGAGGGTCAGGCGTTCAGCGCCGCGCACTTGGCCAACCGCCGCCAGAGTGCCGCCCAGCCGGCGGGGCGGCAGAGGGGTAGGCATTCGGTGGTGGCGGGGTGGATATACATCAGGTCACGCGGGCGCGGGTCTTGTATTCGGGCCGGTCCCAGAGCCTGTTCGTCATCACATCCGCGATGATGGTGATGGCGCGGTCCACATCGCCCGCGTCGATGAACAGCGGGGTAAAGCCGAAGCGCATGATATCCGGGGCGCGGAAATCGCCGATCACGCCGCGCGCGATCAGCGCCTGCATCGCGGCATAGCCATTGTCGAAGTGGAACGAGATCTGGCTGCCGCGCTGTTGCGCGTCGCGCGGGCTGGCGAGGGTCAGCATGGGGCAGGCGGCCTCGATCCCTGTCACGAACTGTTCGCTGAGCGCGATGGAGGCGGCGCGGATGTCCTGCATCGTGGTCATGTCCCAGATGTCCATCGCGGCCTCGAGCGCGGCCAGCGCCAGCACCGGGGGGGTGCCCACGCGCATCCGCTCGATCCCCGCGCCGGGGCGGTAGGATGTGTCGAAGGCAAAGGGGGCCTCGTGCCCCAGCCAGCCGGACAGGGCGGGGCGCGCCGCATCGGCGTGGCGGGGGGCGACATAGATGAAGGCGGGCGCGCCGGGGCCGCCGTTGAGGTATTTGTAGGTGCAGCCCACCGCGAAATCGGCGCCGCATCCCGCCAGATCTACGGGCAAGGCGCCTGCGCTATGGGCCAAGTCCCAGACGGTCAGCGCGCCTGCGGCATGGGCGCGGGCGGTCAGGTCGGCCATGTCATGCTTGCGCCCGGTGCGGTAATCGACCTCGGTGATCAGGGTGACGGCGACCTCGTCGGTGATGTTGGCGGCCACATCCTCGGGGGCGACCACGCGCAATTCGTGCCCGCGCCCCAGCGAGGCGATCAGCCCCTCGGCCATGTAGAGGTCCGACGGGAAGTTGCCGCTGTCCGACAGGATCACGCGGCGGGCGGGGCGCATTTCCAGCGCCGAGGCCAGCGCCTGATAGACCTTGATCGAGAGGGTGTCGCCCATCACCACATGGCCCGGTTCCGCCCCGATCAGCCGCGCGATCCGGTCGCCCACGCGGGTGGGTTGCTCCATCCAGCCGGCCTTGTTCCAGCCGGTGATCAGCATCTCGCCCCATTCGTCCGCGATCACGCGCCCCACGCGGGCGGCCGCGCTGCGCGGCAGCGGGCCCAGCGAGTTTCCGTCGAGATAGATCATCCCCTCGGGGATGTGGAACATGGCCTTGGTCGCGACGAAATCGGTCATGGGACCCCCAGAGATATTTTAAGCCTAAAGGAATTTCCGTCCGATTAGAGACTGCGCCACGGTTTGTCCACTGAAAACCCGGTGCGCGGCGCTTCAGCGCACCTGTCCACCGGCCATTTCGATGCATTGCGCGTTGATGGACCCCGACAGCGGATGGCACAGCCACATGGCGGCGGTGGCGACCTCCTCGACCGAGATCAGGCGCTTGTGGCGGTTGCTCTCTGCCATGGCCTGACGCGCCTGTTCGGCTGTCATGCCGGTGCGCTTGGCGATGGATTCCGATTGCAGCGCCACAATGTCGGTTTCCACATAGCCGGGGCAGAGGGCATTGAAGGTGATGGGACCGGCCATGTGTTCCTCGGAATAGGAGCGCACGAGGCCGATGACCCCGTGTTTCGAGGCGGAATAGGCGCCCGCGCCCTTCAATCCGCGCAGGCCCGCCAGCGACGACACGACGATCACCCGGCCCCAGTCGGTGGCCAGCATCCCGCGCATCGCCTCGCGGATGGTCAGGAAGGCGCCGTCCAGATTGGTGCGCATGATGCGGTGCCAGAAATCGAGATCGGTCTTTTGCAGGCTCTTGCCCTCGGCGATGCCGGCATTGGCGATCAGGATCTGGATCGGCCCGCGCGCGGCCACGGCGGCGGTGATGCCATCCACGATCTGGGCCTCCTCCATCACGTCCATGACAAGGGGGTGCAGGCCGGGTGTGGCGCGCGCGGCGGCCTCCAGTACATCGGCGCGGCGGCCGGTGATAGTGACCTGCGCGCCCTCGGTGGCAAGGGCCTGTGCGATGGCCAGCCCGATCCCGGTGCCGCCGCCCGTGACCAGCGCGTGTTTTCCTGCGTGTATCATTGTGATCCTCCCTGTTCGGGGCCAGACTACCGGCCTTACGCCCGGTGGCAAGGGCAGTGGCACGGGCAATGGTGTGTTGCGCCGCAAGGTTACTTTACAATGACATTCGCCTCTGTGAATGTGATGCCCGATGGAGGGGAGAGTCCCCTGGGATTGGAGGATCCGATGCGACAGAGTTTCACTTTTGCTGCGGTTGCAGCACTTCTGGCCGTGCAGGCCATGGCGAGCGAGGATATCGCGGACAAGTATCCGCAGTCCGAGCTTTACGACAAACCCGTCGAGGTGATCCCGCATGTCTGGTCGGCCATCGGTGCGACCGCTCCGCCCACATATGAAAATGCAGGCCATAACAACAACCTGTCTTTCGTGGTGACGGGCGACGGCGTGGTCGTGGTCAACGGCAGCGCCTCGGCGCGGCTGGCGGCGGCGCTGCATGACGAGATCAAGGCGATCACCGATCAGCCCGTGAAGCTGGTGATCAACGAGAACGGGCAGGGCCATGCCATGCTGGGCAATTCCTATTGGGCGGATCTGGGTGTGGATATCCTGGCCCATGTGGATGCCATCGCCGAGGTCGAGGCCCATGGCGGCGCGATTCTGGCGGGGATGCAGGGCTATAACAAGGACCGGGCCGAGGACACGCGGGTGGTGGTCCCGAACCTGTCCTTCGAGGACCGGTACGAATTCACCATGGGCGATGTGGCCTTCGAGGTGCTGCACCTTGGCCCGGCGCATGGCCCCGGCGATACGCAGGTCTGGATTCCGCAGTGGAACATCATGATCGCGGGCGATATCGCCTTTCATGAGCGTATGCCGCCGATCTTTGCCGATACCTGCACCTCCTGCTGGATCGAGACATGGGAGACGGGGCTGGAGCCGCTGAACCCGACCTATCTGATCCCCGGCCACGGTCATCCGACCAATCTGGCGCAGGTGCGCCGCTATACGCGTGACTACCTTGTGGACCTGCGCGAAAAGGTCGGTGCCCATCTGGAAGAGGGCGGCGATCTGGCCAGCGCCTTCTATGTGGATCAGGAGCGGTGGCGGCATCTGGATACGTTCGAGGAACTGGCCACCAAGAACGCGGGCCGCGTGTTCGAGGAAATGGAGTTCGAATGACACCTTTGCTCAAGGCGCTGGCGCTGTCCGCGGCGCTGGGCCTGCCATTTGCCGCGCAGGCCGAAGACAAGCTGGCCGAGGCGGTCACCGGCTACATGGATTTCGCCACCTATGATTCCGGCATCATCGTGCCGGAACAACTGGACCGGACCGTGTTCGAGGCGGCGCTGTTCGTCGACACCCGCGATGCGGCGCAGTTCGCGGCGGGGCATATCCCGGGTGCGGTCAACATCGAATGGCGCGAGGTGCCGGGGCGGCTGGACGAATTGCCCGACAGCGGCATGGTCATTCTCTACTGCAATACCGGCAGCCTCTCGGCGCAGGCCACCTTTGCGGCACGGCTTCTGGGGCGTGAGAACGTGCTGGTGCTGCAAACCGGCTATGACGGCTGGCAGGCCCATGCGGCCTATCGGCCGGAATGAGCCGCGCGATGCTGAAATGGATCGACCTGCCGCCTGTCTGGCTGGCCGTGATGATCGCGCTGGCCTGGGCGCAGGCGCGCTTTCTGCCGTCGGGTCTGAGCTTCGGCGGCGCATGGGCCGATTTCGCGGGCGGTATCCTTGTGGGCGGCGGGCTGATCCTGATGGTGCTGGCCGTGCACGAGATGCGCCGCGCCCGCACCACGATCATCCCGCATCTGGAGGCGGGCAAGCTGGTGCAGTCGGGCATCTTCAGCCGCAGTCGCAATCCGATCTATCTGGGGGACGTGCTGGTGCTGGCGGGTCTGATTCTGCGCTTTGACGCGGTGCTGGCGCTACCACTGGTGCCTGTATTCCTTTGGATACTGGAAAAGCGTTTCGTGATCCCGGAAGAAAACCGCCTTCGGCGCAAATTCCGGGCCGATTTTGCCCGCTATTGCCAGAAAACCCGCCGATGGATTTGACAGTGCCGCGCAATAAGTGCATCGCAAAGCCGATCTGCTTGTGAAATATTGTTGCGCCGCACTATAACCATGGTTCCGGTAGCGGTGCAGCCGGAGCATGACCTGCGAAAAGGGGGACGCGAGACGTGAAAATCGGTACGCCAAAGGAAATATTCGAGGGTGAAGCCCGTGTGGCCATGACCCCCGACTCTGCGGCTCAGCTGCAGAAACTGGGCTATACCTGTGTGATTGAAGCCGGGGCTGGGATGGCCGCCGGGTTCTCGGACAAGTCTTATGAGGATGCGGGCGTCGAGGTGGTGAAGACCGCTGCCGCCCTGTGGAAGGCGGCAGATGTGGTGGCCAAGGTCCGCCCGCCGTCGGAAGCCGAAGTAAAGCGAATGAACGAGGGACAGACCCTCATCTCCTTCTTCTATCCGGTCGCCAACGAGGCGCTGATGAAGCAGGCCGCCGCCAAGGGCGCGAATGTGATCGCGATGGACATGGTCCCGCGCATCAGCCGCGCCCAGAAGATGGACGCGTTGTCGTCCATGGCGAATATCGCGGGCTACCGCGCGGTGATCGAGGCGGGCAACAACTTCGGCCGTTTCTTCACCGGCCAGATCACGGCGGCGGGCAAGGTTCCCCCGGCCAAGGTTCTGGTGGTGGGCGCGGGTGTGGCCGGTCTGGCCGCCATCGGCACCGCGACCAGCCTGGGTGCGATCACCTATGCGTTCGACGTGCGTCCCGAAGTGGCCGAGCAGGTGGAATCGATGGGCGCGCAGTTCGTCTATCTGGATTTCGCCGAAGCGGCGCAGGACGGTGCGGCGACGGGTGGCTATGCGGCCCCGTCTTCGCCCGAGTTCCGCGAGGCGCAGCTGGCCAAGTTCCGCGAACTGGCCCCCGACATGGACATCGTGATCACCACCGCGCTGATCCCCAACCGCGAGGCGCCCGAACTGTGGACGCCTGACATGGTTGCGGCGATGACGCCCGGTTCTGTCATCGTGGACCTTGCCGCCGAGCGTGGCGGCAACTGCAAGCTGACCAAGATGGACGAGAAGATCGTCACCGACAACGGTGTCACCATCATCGGCTATACCGACTTCCCCAGCCGGATGGCCGCGCAGTCCTCGACGCTTTATGCCACCAACATCCGTCACATGATGACCGACCTGACCCCCGGCAAGGACGGTCAGATCGTGCACAACATGGAAGATGACGTGATCCGTGGCGCGACGGTGACCTTCGGCAAGGAAGTGACCTTCCCGCCACCGCCGCCCAAAGTGGCCGCGATTGCCGCGCAGAAGCCCAAGGAAAAGGCCAAGGAGCTGACGCCCGAGGAGAAGCGCGCCAACGAGATCGCCGCCTTCAAGACCCAGACCCGCAACCAGGTCGTGTTGCTGGGTGTCGGTGCGGCACTGCTCTTGGCGGTGGGTCTGGTGGCCCCGGCCAGCTTCATGCAGCATTTCATCGTCTTCATCCTGTCGGTCTTCATCGGCTTCCAGGTGATCTGGAACGTGGCGCACAGCCTGCATACCCCGCTGATGGCCGTGACCAACGCCATCTCCTCCATCGTCATCCTCGGTGCTTTGATCCAGATCGGGTCCAGCTCGATGCTGATCACGCTTCTGGCGGCGCTGGGCATCTTCATGGCCTCGATCAACATCGTCGGTGGCTTCCTCGTGACACGGCGCATGCTCGCCATGTTCCAGAAATCCTAAGGAGCGGGCATCATGGAATTCGGATTCACCATCGCGGCCTATGCGGTCGCAGCCGTTCTTTTCATCCTGTCGCTGGGCGGGTTGAGCGGACAGGAAAGCGCCAAGCGCGCAGTCTGGTACGGGATCGTGGGCATGGCCATCGCGGTTGTGGCCACCCTGATCGGACCGGGCCAGGGGCTCTGGGGCGCGTCGCTGGTGCTGATCGCACTGGGGGCTGGCGTCGGCTTTCAGCTGGCCACCCGCGTGCAGATGACCCAGATGCCGGAACTGGTCGCGATCATGCATTCGCTGGTCGGTCTGGCGGCGGTCTTTGTCGGTTTCAACGCTGACCTCATGATCAACGACATCGCCGGGGTCTATGCGGACAACAAGCTTGTCATGGGGGCCGTGGCCGAAGGTGGCTATGCGGCTATCGGTCTGCCCAAGGAGATCTATGACGGTCTGTCCTCGTTCGGTCAGTTGATCGCCAAGAAGACATCGGTCGAGATCGCGATCCTGCGGGTCGAACTGGTTCTGGGCATCTGGATCGGGGCCGTGACCTTCACGGGCTCTGTCATCGCCTATGGCAAACTGGCCGGCAAGGTCGACTCATCGGCCAAGAAACTGCCCGGCGGTCACCTTCTGAACGCCTCGGCCGCCGCATTGTCGGTGCTGCTGGCGATCATGTATCTGAACGGTGCGGGAAGCTGGACGCTGGTTCTGCTGACGGTGCTGGCGCTCTTCATCGGCTATCACCTGATCATGGGGATCGGCGGGGCCGACATGCCCGTCGTGGTGTCGATGCTGAACAGCTATTCCGGCTGGGCGGCGGCGGCCATCGGCTTCAGCCTTGGCAACGACCTGCTGATCGTGGTCGGCGCGCTGGTCGGCTCGAGCGGTGCGATCCTGTCCTACATCATGTGCAAGGCGATGAACCGGTCCTTCATCTCGGTCATTCTGGGCGGCTTCGGCGGCCCGGCAGGCGAGCAGATGGCGGTCGAGGGCGAGCAGATCGCCATCGACTCGGACGGTGTCGCGCAGGCTCTGGACGAGGCTGACAGCATCATCATCATCCCCGGCTACGGGATGGCGGTGGCGCAGGCCCAGCAGAGCGTGTCGGAACTGACCAAGCGCCTGCGCGCCAAGGGCAAGACCGTGCGTTTCGCGATCCACCCGGTTGCGGGCCGTCTGCCCGGCCACATGAACGTGCTGCTGGCCGAGGCCAAGGTGCCCTATGACATCGTGCTGGAGATGGACGAGATCAACGAGGATTTCCCATCCACGGATGTGGCCATCGTGATCGGGTCGAACGACATCGTGAACCCGGCTGCGCAGGACGATCCCAACAGCCCCATCGCCGGGATGCCGGTGCTGGAGTGCTGGAAGGCCAAGCAGGTCTTCGTGTCCAAGCGTGGGCAGGGCACCGGCTACTCCGGGATCGAGAACCCGCTGTTCTTCAAGGAGAATACGCGGATGTTCTATGGCGATGCCAAGAAGTCGCTGGACGAATTGCTGACCAAGATCAGCTGATCGCGATCCGTTCGGAAAGAGATGAAAGGCGCCCTTCGGGGCGCCTTTTTTCGTGCCGTCGCAGAGGCTTGCCCGAAAAACAGGCGGCCGTATACAATCGTGTTCCGTAAAGGTTTGATATAAAAGAACTTTATCTTTTACTTAACCGGGCTAGCGTATATGGTCAGCGCAACTCAGGAGTCGTCTCATGTCGCCCATTCAGGACCATCCGCTGCGCTATGAACTGGCAAACGAGCTGCACGCGCGGCCGTTTCCGTCGATTGATGCGCCCGGTGCCGCCATCTATCTGGCCATCAAGAAGCAGCAGGATGCGGCCAGTCGGGACCGGGGCGCGGATCTGGCGCATCTGACCGAATTGCTGGACCGTTTCGGCGCGGCCCATCCGCAGCCGGGGGCCACGCATTACTTTGGCCGGATCGGGCGGCATATGCTGAAATGGGAAAGCCATACTGAATTCGTGACCTACACGGCCTTTACCGAAAGCCTGAGCAGCCGCGCCTTCGATCCGGCGGATTTCGAGGTGTTTCCGGCAGACTGGCTCTCGAGGGCACCGGGCGTGCGCGTCACCTCGGCCCTGATCCGGATGGAGGATACAGGGGACAAGGACGCGGTCATCGACAAGCTGAACGACTGGTTCGTGCCCGAAAGCCTGGCCGTGAGCCGGGTTCTGGATGACAGCGCCATCGTGGCGGGGGATTTCCGGATTGATCCTGCGGGGCACATGCGCTTTGCCATTTTCGTCTCGCCCAAGACTGGCGCGCGGCGGGTGGGCCGGGTGGTGCAGCGCCTGTGCGAGATCGAGACCTACAAGACCATGTCGATGCTGGCCTTCTCGCAGGTCAAGGCGATGTCGGGCACGCTGTCCACCATCGACGCGCAGCTGACGCAGCTCATGGATGACATGACCCGCAACGAAAAGCCCGCCGATCAGACTTTGGCGGGCCTGCTGGAAGTGTCGGCGATGCTGGAGAACAAGGTGGCGCGCGCGTCGTTCCGGTTCGGCGCCGCTGCCGCCTATGAGGCGATCGTGCACCAGCGGATCGAAGTCCTGCGCGAGGAGCGTTTCGACGGGCGACAGACCTTTTCGGAATTCATGATGCGCCGCTATGACCCTGCGATGCGGACGGTCAAGGCCTCGCAGGCGCGGCTGGCGGCCATGGCCGACCGGGCGATGCGCGCGGGCGAGTTGTTGCGGACACGGGTGGATGTGGAACGCTCGGCCCAGAACCAGAAGCTGCTGGAAAGCATGAACATCCGCGCCGACATGCAATTGCGTCTGCAGAAGACGGTCGAGGGGCTGTCGGTGGTGGCCATCAGCTACTACGCGGTGTCGCTGATGGCCTATGCGGTCTATCCGGTGGCCGAGGCTGTGAATGTCAGCAAGGGCACCCTGACGGCGGTGCTTATTCCGCCGGTAATGCTGCTTGTCTGGTGGCTTGTGCGCCGCGTTCAGAAGCAGTTGCACTGAGCAGTCGGTTGGTCACCAGACCGCCTGCGGCAATCGACGCAATCGCAAGGATGGCCGCGACCGACAGGGTAGGGATCCCCGACAGACCCGCGCCCACGGTGCAGCCGCCTGCCAGCACGCCGCCCACGCCCATCAGGGCCGCGCCGGACATGTAGCGCCCGGTTTCGCGGGGGCTGGTGAAGCTGACCCAAGCAAACTCGCCCCGCAACAGGCTGCTGATCAGCGACCCCACGACGACCGCCCCGATCAGGGCTGCGCCGAACGTGGCAGAGATCGACGTCGAGGCGACGGTGAAGAACAGCGCCTCGGCGGCGGCAGAGGTGAAGGACAGGCTTTCCATCGCGATGGGATCGAACTCGTCCAGCAGGATGTAGCCCGTGCCGACCCAGCCCAGCGGCACCAGCGCGCCGATCAGGGCGGCCAGCGCCAGCGTGCCCGCCCGGTTGCCCGAGCGCAGCGCAAAGGCCAGTGCCGCAAGCGCGATCACGCCCGCCCAGACCAGCGGCGCGCCCGGCAGGGCGGCGCTGTCCAGCGACCATGTGACCGATCCCAGCGTGGTGCGGACCGGGGCCAGCACACCCTTGAGCGTGGCATGGGCGACAACGGCAAAGACCACCAGCACCAGCGCCGCGCGCAGGTTGCCCGATCCGGTCAGCACGGTCAGTCGCGAGACGCAGCCGCGTGTCAGCACCATGCCGGCACCGAACAGCAGCCCACCCGCGACGATGGCCAGAACGGGCAGGTCCGCGGCCATGAAGCGGTGGTCGGCAAAGCCGATCCAGCCCATGGCGACTGCGCCTTGGGTGCCCAGCACGGCCACCGCCAACGCGGTCAGCCAGACCCCTGCGGCCTGCCGACGGTCATCGCCCACGATCGAGCGGCGAAAGCAGAAGCGGGTGATCTGCGCCAGTACGCCAAAGGCAAGGCCAAGGGCGAGGGCGAAATAGACGGCCGCCTGGGGGGCGGTCAGGGTCTCGAAGCCGAAGGATTCGAACATGGGTTTTCTCCGCTTTCTGGAATTCTGTCCCATTTGCGCTGGAATACCCTCGTAATCAAGTGTGCGGGATCGCTTTCGGTCTGGGTTTGGTGGAACGATTTTCTGATCTGTCCGAGTCTTTGGGTATGTCCGTTCGCCTGTCGCCATGGCGCAAAACAAAAGGCCCGCACCAATGGTGCGGGCCACATGCATGTTCTTTTTTCAGGCCTCCAGCGCGCCTAGCGTCCCCGGATGCGCGGGTCCAGCGCGTCGCGCAGACCGTCGCCCAGATAGTTGACGCTGAGCACGGTGAGCGAGATCGCCAGACCGGGCCACAGGACGCGCTCGGGATATTGCTGCATGTAATCCACGGCGTCGAACAGCAGCCGCCCCCAGGTCGGGAAATCCGGCGGAAAGCCGAGGCCAAGGAAAGACAACGCGCTCTCAGTAATGATCGCGTTGGCGATACCCAGCGTGGCCGAGACCATGATGGGCGACATCACGTTGGGCAGCACATGGCGCGTGATCATGCGGAAGTTGGTGGTCCCGATGGAGCGGGCCGCCAGAACGAACTCGCGTTCCTTGAGCGCCAGCACATCGCCGCGCACGATCCGTGCGGTGGGCATCCAGCTTGTGATGCCGATGGCGGTGACGATCAGGATGAAGATACCCGTCTCGGGGCCGAAAGCGGCGTTCAGCGGCTCGCGGAACAGCAGCACCATGACCAGCAGCAGCGGCAGCAGGGGCAGGGCCAGGAACAGGTCCGTGGTCCGCATCAGCAGGTTGTCGAGCCGCTTGAAATAACCCGCCACCACGCCGATCAGGCTGCCCAGAAACAGCGCCAGCAGCATCGCGGTGATGCCCACCGAAACCGAGGTCTGCCCGCCCGCCATCATGCGTGCCAGCATGTCGCGGCCCAGTTGGTCGGTGCCCAGCGGATGCGCCCAGCTTGGTCCCTGGTTGCGCGAGCGGATGTCGATGAATGTCGCGTCATAGGGCCAGAGCCATGGTCCGACAAAGACCGCCAGCACGATCAGCAGAAAGACGATCCCCCCCAGCAACGCGCCCTTGTGGGTCTTGAACTGGTCCCAGATATCGCGCCACTGGCTGCGCGGAGGTGCGGTCGGGATCGGCTGGTCGATCAGCTCAGTCATAGCGGATCCTCGGATCAAGGATGCCGTAGAGGATATCGGCAATCAGGTTGAAGATGACGATGAGCAGGGCGAAGATGAAGGTCAGGGTCTGCACCATCGGCAGGTCGTTCGCCTCGATCGAGGTGATGAGAAGCTGGCCGAGGCCGTTCACCTTGAACACCTGCTCGGTGATGATGGCCCCGCCAAAGACCTGCGGCACACCCAGCGCGATCACGGTGATGACCGGGATCATGGAGTTGCGCAGCACATGGACCAGCACAACGGTCTTTTCGCCCAGCCCCTTGGCCCGCGCCGTGCGCACGTAATCCTGGTTCAGGTTGTCCAGCATCGAGGCGCGCATGAAGCGGCTGATCTGCGCGGCGTTATAGAGTGCCAGCACCGCAACCGGCATGATCATCTGGCGCAACTGATAGACGAAGCTGTCCCAGTCCGTGACCTTGTGTGTGGTGTCGTAGATCGACGGGAACCAGCCCAGATTGACCGAGAAAATCACGATCAGAAGCACGCCGGTAAAGAAGGTCGGCACCGAAAAGCCCACCATCGACACGAAGGTGCCGATCTGGTCGAAGGCCGAGTATTGCCGGTAGGCCGAATAGATGCCGATGGGCAGGGCGATCATCACGCCCAGCACATAGGACATGCCCACCACCCAGAGGGTCTGGGGCAGGCGCTGCACCACGATGTCCATGACAGGGCTACGGGTCTGCCAGGACAGGACACGGAGTTGCCCCTCGGAGAAGGTCGTGCCGAAGAGATGGTCGATGAGGACCTGCGGTTCGACCCAGAAGAACTGGACGATCCATTTGAAGAACTGGATATGGACCGGGGCACCGAGGCCGAGGGCCTCGCGCATCTTCTCCTTGACCTCTGGCGGCACCGTCAGCGGCACCTGGGCCATCGGATCGCCGGGGGCCAGTTGCAGCAGCATGAAGATGACAAGCGAGATGAACAGGAGGGTCGGGACGGCCAGAACCAGTCGCCGGATGGTAAAGGTCAGCATGTGCGGCGCCTTTGCGGGTCGCTTGAAAGAGATAGCTGAGACTCAACGGCCCCGCCCGCAAGGGGGCAGGGCCGCGCGTGTCAGTTGCTTACTTGATACGATACCAATCGGCGACGTTCCAAAGTTCGCTGTCCCAGGTGTTCAGGACCACACCGCCCAGGGTGTTCGAATGCGCCGAGACGCGACCACGATCGACCAGGGGGATGATGACATTGGACTCCTTGGTGACCATGTCGTTCAGCTTGCGGGCAATCTCGCCACGCTTCTCAAGCTCGCCCGTACGGCCGAGTTCGGCGACCAGAGCGTCATGGGCCGGATCGCAGAAACGGGTGATGTTCTCACCCTGCCACTGGGTTTCCGGACGCGGGGCCTTGTCGCAGGTCTGTGCGGCCAGATAGGCCTCGGGGTCGGTGCCGTCGAAATTGTTGGCATACATCTGCACGTCTGCGTAGAACTTCTGGAAGGTGTCGGGGCTGCCCGGATCACCACCGAAGAACACCGATGCGCTGACGTTGCGCAGTTCAGTTTCGACGCCGATTTCTTCCCACCACTGCTTGATCAGCGCCTGGAAGTCCTGACGCACCGCGTTGGTCGAGGTCTGGAACAGCAGCGACAGGCGCACGCCGTCCTTGGCACGGATGCCGTCGGCACCACGGACCCAGCCCGCTTCATCGAGCAGCGCATTGGCGCCCGCGATGTCATGGGTCAGACAGTCGGTATTGTCTGAGGCGTAGATCGCCGGTGCGGGCACCAAGTTGCAGGTCGGACGCCCGGCCTGACCATAGCCGATTTCCACCAGAAGGTCGCGGTCGATCGAGATGGACAGCGCCTTGCGCACGGCCGGATCGGACAGGAACGGATGGGGATGCTTGGTCGTGGCGCGCTCGCCTTCCGGCAGGGACGGCGAAGGATCGGTCATGTTGACCATGATACGCTCGACCAGCGAGCCGAAGGCCGCGATGGTCTGGCCCTTGCCGGCGGAGGCCATCTGCTGGATCACCTCGGGCGCAAGCTGAAGGTTCCAGGCATAGTCGAATTCGCCGGTTTCCAGAACAGCACGACCGGCTGCGGTTGCGTCACCGCCGCCCTTGAAGGTCATGGTGGCGAAGGCGGGCTTGGCCGGATCGCGATAGTTGGGGTTGGCTTCCAGCGAGATCACGTCATTGGGCCGGAATTCGGTCACGCGGAACGGGCCGGTGCCGATCGGGTTGAAGTTGGCCTCGGTGCATTCGGGGGCTTTCGCACCAAGGCACTCCGCGAATTGCGCCGCCTGGATGATCGGGGACTGGCCGCCCATGAAGGGACCGTAAGGGTTCGGCTTCGGTTCGGAGAAGGTCACCTTGACGGTCAGGTCGTCGATCACCTCGACAGCCGACACGCCTTCGAACTTGGCCAGCTGCGCGCAGCCGCCTTCGGGATGCATGCAGTAGTCGGCGGTGAATTTCACGTCATTGGCGGTCACTGCTGTGCCATCCGACCACAGAAGGTCCGGCTTGAGCTTCCAGGTGATCGAGGTCAGGTCCGCGCTCACCCCGCCGTTTTCGAGCGTAGGGATTTCCGCAGCCAGAAACGGCACCAATGCGCCCTCCGGGTCATAGCGGCCCAGAGGCTCGATGACCATGGACGCCGATTCGAGGTCCTTCGTGCCACCCGACAGGTAGGGGTTCAGGATCGAAGGGGCCTGCCAGTAGATCACGTTCACATGGCCGTCTGCGCCACGCTCGGCAAAGGCCGCAGGGGCGATGGCAACAAGTGCTGCCGCGCCAAGCAGCGTTGATTTCAGTGTCATTTCTCACTCCATGTTGGACACGTCAGTGTCTCTCGTTTTTTCCCGGTGTCCGCGTCGCGGCCGCAGCCGCGCCGTGTCGCCGGATCGTCACCCCGAAGGCGTCCAGAGTTTGTCGCCGCGGCGACAGCCCTCTGGATGGGGTTCATCACAAACCCTTGCCGCGCAAAAATCAAGCACGCGTTTTTGAACCTGCCCCTGCGTCGCACTGGGGCGGCGCGGACCTGTCCGGGGGCGTGGCGGTGGTGAAAGGGGTTTGACAGTCTCGGACCGCTGTCTGTAGCGTCGCGGATCATGACCCCGGAGACAGGATTGCAGGCATGCTGGACCAGCCGATTGCACGGATCGAAAACCTGCGTGTGGAATTCCAGACCAAGGACGGCCCCGTGGTCGGGGTGGAGGATGTCTCCTTCAGCATAAATCCCGGCGAAACAGTATGCGTGGTTGGTGAATCCGGCTCGGGGAAGTCCGTCTCGAGCCTGTCGCTGATGCGTCTGGTCGAGTTCGGCGGCGGCACGATCGCGGGCGGTCGGCTGCTTTTCGACCGCAAGGCCGGGGGGCAGGTCGATCTGGCGCAGACCGATCAGGACCTGATGCGCACGATTCGCGGCAACGAGATCGGCATGATCTTCCAGGAGCCGATGACGGCGCTGAACCCGGTCTTCACGGTGGGGCGGCAACTGACCGAAGGGTTGCGCCTGCACAAGGGCCTGACCAAAAAAGAGGCAGAGGCCCGCGCCCTGGACCTTTTGAAGCAGGTGCGCATCCCGGAACCCGAACGCCGTCTGCTGCAATATCCCCATGAGCTGAGCGGCGGGATGCGCCAGCGGGTCGTGATCGCGATGGCGCTGGCCTGCGAGCCGCGCCTGCTGATCGCAGATGAGCCGACCACGGCGCTGGACGTGACCATCCAGGCGGAAATTCTGGCCCTGATCGACAGGCTGAAGCGTGAAACCGGCACGGCGGTCATGTTCATCACCCATGACATGGCCGTGGTGGCGCAGATGGCCGACCGCGTGGTCGTGATGTTCCGCGGCAACAAGGTCGAAGAGGGCACGGTCGAACAGATTTTCGAGAACCCGCAGCACGATTACACCAAGGCGCTTTTGTCCGCCGTGCCGCGTCTGGGCGAGATGACGGGCAAGACCTATCCCGAACCGATGCGCCTTCTGGGCTCGACCGGGCCTGCGGCGGTGCCGATCCCGGGCACGGACACACCGCTTCTGACGGTCAAGCACCTGACCACGCGCTTTCCGGTGCGCGGCGGGTTGCTGCGGCGCACCGTGGCCAATGTTCACGCGGTCGAGGATGTGTCCTTCACCCTGAACAAGGGGCGCACCCTGTCGCTGGTGGGCGAAAGCGGTTGCGGCAAATCAACGGCCGGTCGGTCGATCCTGCGGCTGGTCGAGCCACTGTCGGGGTCGATCCTGTTGGACGGCACGGATATCATGGCGCTGGACCCTTCCGCGCTACGCCGCGCGCGGCAGGACATGCAGATGGTGTTCCAGGACCCGTTCGCCAGCCTGAACCCCCAGATGCAGCTATCCGATCAGGTGGCCGAACCCTTGCGCAATTTCGGCACGCACAAAGGAAGCGCGCTGACGGACAAGGTGGCGGACCTGTTCGACCGGGTGCATCTGCCGCGCAGCTTCATGCGGCGGTTTCCGCATGAGTTGTCGGGCGGGCAGCGGCAGCGTGTGGCCATCGCGCGCGCGCTTGCGCTGAACCCCAAGCTGATCATCGCGGATGAGGCGGTCTCGGCCCTGGACGTGTCGGTGCAGGCGCAGGTTTTGAACCTGATGATGGAATTGCAGGCGGATCTGGGCCTGTCCTTCCTGTTCATCAGCCACGACATGGCCGTGGTCGAACGTGTCAGCCATGATGTGGGCGTGATGTATCTGGGCCGGATCGTCGAGATGGGGCCGCGTCAGGCCGTGTTCGAGGACCCGCAGCATCCCTATACGCGCGCCCTGATGAAGGCGGTGCCGGTAGCCGATCCGCGCCAACGCAAGAGCGAACGTGATCTGAATTTCAAGCCGATCCCCTCGCCGATCCATCAGGCGGGCTATGTTCCTGCTCCATCGGAATATGAAGAAGTCTCGAAGGGCCATTTCGTGCTGACCACGGACAGCGGCTACTGACAGTGAATTGAGGATAACATGACTACCCGATTGACGCCCCTCCAGCTTATGGAAAAGCTGGTCAGCTTTCCCACGGTCAGCCGTGACAGCAATCTGCCGCTGGTGGACTGGGTCGAGGATTACCTGAACAGCCACGGCATCACAGCGCACCGGCATTACAACGAGGATAACGAGAAGGCCGCGATCTTTGCCCATGTCGGCCCCGATGTGGCAGGCGGGCTGGTGCTGTCGGGCCATACCGATGTCGTGCCTGTGGATGGCCAGCCCTGGGCGGATGATCCCTTCACTGTGGTGGAGCGGGACGGCAAGTATTACGGGCGCGGCACCTGCGACATGAAGGGCTTCGACGCGCTGGCGATCTGGACACTGGTCGAGGCGCATCACCGCGGCGTCAAGCGCCCGCTGCAACTGGCGCTGAGCTATGACGAGGAAGTGGGCTGCACCGGTGCGCCGCCCATAATCGACCGGATGATCGAGGTGCTGCCGAAAGCCTCGGCCGTAATCGTGGGCGAGCCCTCGATGATGAAGGCCGTGACCGGCCACAAGGGCGGGCAGGGCTTCAACACCCATGTGGTGGGCTTCGAGGTGCATAGCTCGATCATGCATACGGGCGTCAATGCCATCATGTTCGGCGCCAAGCTGATCGACTGGGCCAATCAGGTGAACGCCGAGAGCATGGCCCGCACGCCCGGCCCCTTGGCCGCGATGTTCGATCCGCCCTGGACCACCGCCCATGTGGGCACGATCCAGGGGGGCACCGCCCATAACATCACCGCCAAGGATTGCCGCTTCGGCATGGATTTCCGCGCCGTTCCCGGCGAAAACCTGAGCGACTGGCGCGACCGCTATCTGGCGCGCGTGCGCGAGGTCGAGGCCGAGATGAAGGCGATCCATCCCGCTGCCCGGATCGACATCTCGGAGAAATTCGTGGTGCCCGGCCTGAAACCCGAGGCGGAGGGCGAGGCCGAAACGCTGGTGCGCGCCATCACGGGCGACAATGGCGGGCATGTGGTCAGCTATGGCACCGAGGCCGGACAGTTCCAGGAACGCGGCTATTCCGCCGTGATCTGCGGCCCCGGCGACATCGCACAGGCGCATCAGCCCGATGAATACATCACCAAGGCCCAGTTCGAGGCGGGGCATGATTTCATGCGCCGTCTTCTGGAACGGCTTTGATCCGGCACCCGCACGGCCCGTTGGCCTGCGGACATGAAGACTGAGAAGGAAACCCCATGCCCATCAAGAACCGCTTTGCAGAAATGCAGGATGAAGTCACCGCGTGGCGGCGCGATTTGCACGAAAACCCCGAGATCCTGTTCGACACGCATCGCACCTCGGCGATGGTGGCCGAAAAGCTCAGGGAATTCGGATGCGATGAGGTCGTGACCGGCATCGGACGCACCGGGGTTGTGGCGGTGATCAAGGGCAAGACCGACACATCCGGCAAGGTGATCGGGCTGCGCGCCGATATGGACGCGCTGCCGATCCTCGAGGCGACAGGGCTGCCCTATGCGTCGAAAACGCCCGGCGCGATGCATGCCTGCGGCCATGACGGGCATACCGCCATGCTGCTGGGGGCTGCGAAATACCTGGCCGAGACGCGCAATTTCGACGGCTCGGTCGTGGTGATCTTTCAGCCTGCGGAAGAAGGCGGCGGCGGCGGCCGTGAGATGTGCGAGGATGGCATGATGGACCGCTGGAACATCCAGGAGGTCTACGGGATGCACAACATGCCTAACCTGCCCATCGGCCATTTCGCCATCCGCTCCGGCCCGTTCTTCGCCGCCACCGACCAGTTCGAGATCCATCTGGAAGGCAAGGGCGGCCACGCCGCGCGCCCGCAGGAAACCGTGGATACGACCGTCATGGCCGCGCAACTGGTGCTGTCGCTGCAGACCATCGCCAGCCGTAATGCCGATCCGGTCAGCCAGATCGTGGTGTCTGTCACCTCGTTCGAGACATCCTCGACCGCGTTCAACGTGATTCCGCAAAAGGTGCATATCAAGGGCACCGTGCGCACCCAGAGCAATGAGAACCGCGACATGGCCGAGCGCCGGATCAAGGAGATCGCCGCTGCCACGGGCGCGATGTATGGCGGTGTCGCCGAGGTGACCTATCACCGCGGCTATCCGGTCATGGTCAATTCCGAGGAGCAGACCGACTTCGCCCGCGACGTGGCCCGCAATGTGGGCAGCAATGTGATCGAGGCACCGCTGGTGATGGGCGGCGAGGATTTCGCCTTCATGCTGGAGGAACGTCCGGGGGCCTATATCCTTGTGGGCAACGGCCCCAGCGCGCAGGTGCATCACCCGGAATACAATTTCAACGACGAGGCGATCCCGGTGGGATGCAGCTGGTGGGCCGAGATCGTTGAACGCCGGATGCCCGCCGCCTGAGACAGGTCAATCCGCGCGCAAGAGCGGGAAGAGCCGCGCCAGCAGGTTCTGGCGCGCCCCCTCGCTGTGGTGGGACAGCGCCTTGGCCTGCGCACCCATGGTCTTGAGCGCGCGGCTGCCGGTCAGTTGGCTCACCTGCGACGCAAGCGCGGCCCCGTCGCCCACCTTCCGCGCAGCGCCAGCGCGGGTCAGCCCGGCATAGGCCAGCCGGAAATTGGCGACGCGCGGCCCGTAAAGGACAGCCGCCCCCAGCGTGGCGGGCTCATAGGGGTTATGGCCGCCTTCCGGTCCGAAGGAGCCGCCCAGAAAGACCAGCGGCGACACCCGGTAGAACAGGCCCGTCTCGCCCAGCGTGTCCGCAAGATAGGCCTTTGTCGCCCTGTCCGGCAGAGCGCCCGCGCTGCGTCGGGCATGGGTTAGCCCGGCTTTTGCCAGAAGATCAGCCACCTCGGTCCCGCGCGCGGGATGACGGGGGATCAGGATCAGCAGCAGGTCGGGATGGGTCGCGAGGGCCGCCTGATGCGCTGCGATCACCGCCGCCTCGTCGCCGGGATGGGTGGATGCGGCGACCCAGACCGGGCGTGTGCCGAGGGCTGCGCGAAGCTCTGTCAGGGCCTGCGGATCGGCGGGCAGCGGGCTTGCCGCCGCCTTGAGATCGCCGGTGTCGATGATCCGCGCCGGATCAAGCCCCAGTGCTGCGATCTGCTTGGCAGTCGCGGCATCCTGCGTGCTGATCAGCGCGGCCCGGCCCAGAAGTGCCGCCATGGCACGCGGGGCGCGGGTGCGGGTCTTCGACGCGCGGGCGTTGATCACCGCGATGGGGATGTCGCGGCGGTCGGTTTCGATGATCAGGCGCGGCCAGAGGTCGTTTTCCATGAAACAGGCCAGATCGGGCTGCCAGTGATCCAGAAAGGCGCGGACGGCGGCGGGGGTGTCGATGGGCTGGAACTGATGGATCGCCTGCGGCAGGCGTCTTGCCAGTGTCTCGGCCCCCGTGGCGGTCGTGGTGGTGAAGATCAGGCCTGCGCCGGTGGCGGCCTCAAGGTCGCGCGCCAGATCGAGGCTTGATGCCACCTCACCGACCGAGGCCGCGTTGATCCAGATCAGCCGCCCGGCCGGGCGCGGCGCGGAGGCTTGCCCGAACCGTTCTGCCAGCCGTTCACGGGCGGCACCCTGCGCCACATGGCCCTTGCGCGCCATGCGGGACAGCAGTCCGGGGGCTGCGGCGGTCGCGCCCAGATAAAGACGCAGAAGAGCGGTCAGCCCCGGCCTCGGGGCAGCGGTTGGCCCGCCCGTCATCTGCGGATCATCCGCCGGTGTGGCTCATGTGGCGGGTCATCTTGCCGTCCACCACTTGCCGCGAATAGTCGAAATCATGACCCTTGGGCTTCAGGCGGATCGCGGCGCGGATCGCGTCCTCCAATGCCGCCGTGTCGCCGGGGTTGGCGCGCAGCGGCGCGCGCAGGTCCGCCATGTCTTCCTGGCCCAGGCACATGTACAGCTCTCCGGTGCAGGTCAGGCGCACGCGGTTGCAGCTTTCGCAGAAGTTATGGGTCAGCGGCGTGATGAAGCCGATCTTCTGGCCCGTCTCCTCAAGCCGGACATAGCGCGCAGGCCCGCCCGTGCGCTCGGCCAGATCGGTCAGGGTAAAGCGTTCGGCCAGCCGGGCGCGCAGGTCGCGCAGAGGCCAGTATTGATCCAGCCGGTCCTCGTTGCCGATATCGCCCATCGGCATGACCTCGATGAAGGTCAGGTCCATGTCGCGCTCCGCGCACCAGGCCGCGAGGGTGAAAAGCTCGTCCTCGTTGAAATCCTTGAGGGCCACGGCGTTGATCTTGACCCGCAGCCCCGCTTTCTGTGCCGCCTCGATCCCGCGCAGCACCTGCGGCAGGCGACCCCAGCGGGTGATCTGGGCGAATTTGGCATCTTCCAGCGTGTCGAGCGAGACATTGATCCGCCGCACGCCCGCCGCTGCCAGATCGGGGGCGAATTTCTCAAGCTGGCTACCATTGGTGGTCAGCGTCAGCTCGCGCAGGGCGCCGCTGTCCAGATGGCGCGACATGGCGTCGAAGAAGGTCATGATCCCCTTGCGCACCAAGGGCTCCCCGCCGGTGATGCGCAGCTTTTCCACGCCCAGCCGGATGAAGGTCGAGCACATCACGTCCAGCTCTTCCAGCGTCAGAAGCTGCGCCTTGGGCAGGAAGGTCATGTTTTCCGACATGCAGTAGACGCAGCGGAAATCGCAACGATCCGTGACCGACACGCGCAGATAAGAGATCGCGCGCTGGAACGGGTCGATCAGCGGTGCCGTGGCGGTGGGGGTGTTCATCTTGTCCATGGTGGAAAGGTAAGGATCGGCGGAAGACTGAGCAAGGGGGATTGTTGCGATTGCGCCTCTCGATGGGCAGGCCTAGACTGGCGCACATGAAACATGTCCTGTCCCTTTCCCTCTCCGGCCTGCTTCTGGCAGGTTGCGCCGATTTCGCCCTGACCCCGCAAGGCGGACAGCAGGCTTCGGCCCCGTCAAGCGCCCCTGCCGCCAGCACGCGCCCGCCCCTGACAGGTGCGCCGCGCACGGTTGCCGATTTCGACCGTGTCACGGAAGAAGAGCGGCAAGCCGCGATTGCCACGCCGACCGCTGCCTCGGGTGCCATCGGGATCACGGTCGCATCGCTGGGCGATCCGGCGCGGCCCGGCTTCTGGATGGAGACACCGCTGGTCAGCACGCCGACGCGCGGCAGCGTTCTCTATCGGCCCACCGGACGGCGGCTGAATGTCGATCTGATCCCGATCGACGGCCCGCCCTCGGGCGGAAGCCGCCTGTCGATTTCGGCAATGCGGATGCTGGACGCGCCGCTGACGGGCCTGCCACAGGTCGATGTCTTCGTGAACTGAGGATCACGCCTTCGGGGCGGGCTCCTCGGGCGAAAGATACTTGGACGCCTCACGCCGGGCAAAGGGCTTCATGTGCCGTGCGTGGTTCTTCAGGAAATAGCTGACCCGTTCCGCGTCATGCTTGGACAGCTCGCGCAGCCACCATGCGACGGATTTCTGGATGAACCATTCGGGGTCATTCACATATCCGGCGGCCCATTCCAGCACCCTTTGGCGGATCGCCAGATCGGCGGGCTTGGGGTGGTTCTGCTTGGTCCATGGCAGGGTGAAGACCATGACGGCGCGGCGCGTCCAGTGATGGGGGGACTTGGTCCATGCCTCAAGGTCATTGACGCGCGACGGGTCCGCCAGCAGGCGTTTCTGCCCCGCGATGGCGGCGGCATCGGCAATCGCCCAGCTGTCGAACGTCGGCACCCATGCGGCAATCAGCGACCAGACCGCGGCATCATCCTTGATGCGCGCCTGTGTCAGCAGCTTGGCGGCGGCGATCTTCGCCTCGAACACATCCGACTGCCACAGCGCATCGGCCAGGGCGACGCGGGCCGGGACATCCATCCCCTCGCGCCATGCGGTTGCCAGATCGGTGATCTGCGGCGTGGTCAGGCCCAAGTATTCGCGCGGCACCTTGTGATACTCGGCCAATCCCTTGGCGCGTTCCGGATCGGACAGGGCGCGCAGCTGCGCCATTGCGTCATCAAAGGTCATTCCACTGTCACCGATTTGGCCAGGTTGCGGGGCTGGTCCACATCTGTGCCCTTGGCGACCGCCGTGTGATAGGCCAGCAATTGCGCGGGCAGGGCATAGAGGATCGGTGTCAGCACCGCATCCACACGGGGCATCACGATCACCTCCCATGTCTGGTCGGACGCCTCGGCGGCGCCTTCGGAATCGGTGATCAGCATCACCTTGCCGCCACGGGCCATCACCTCCTGCATATTCGATACCGTCTTGTCGAACAGCGCATCGCGGGGGGCCATGACAACGACAGGCATCGTCTTGTCGATCAGCGCGATGGGGCCATGTTTCAGTTCACCTGATGCATAAGCTTCGGCATGGATATAGCTGATTTCCTTCAGCTTCAATGCGCCTTCCAGCGCCAGAGGATACATCAGGCCGCGTCCCAGGAACAGCACATCCGTCGATTCCGACAGCTTGCGCGCAGCCAGTTTGATCGACCCGCTCAGGTCCAGCGCCGCGTTCAGCGCGACCGGCAGCGCGCGCAGGGCGCTCAGGTGGTCGGACAGGTCCTCGGTCGAGAGGCGGCCGCGCTGATGGGCGGCCTCCAGCGCCAGCAGCAACAGCACCGTCAACTGGCAGGTGAAAGCCTTGGTCGAGGCGACGCCGATCTCGGCCCCCGCCATGATCGGCAGCGCCAGATCGCTTTCCCGCGCGATCGAGCTTTCGGGCACGTTGACGACCGACAGGATCCGCGCGACCTTGCCCTCGCAATAGCGCAGGGCGGCCAGGGTATCGGCGGTCTCGCCCGACTGGCTGACGAAAAGCGCCACGGTGCGCGGCGGGATCGGCGGCTCGCGGTAGCGGAATTCCGAGGCGATATCGACATCCACGGGCAGGCCCGCGATCTGTTCGAACCAGTATTTCGCGGTCATGCAGGCATAAAAGGCCGTGCCGCAGGCCACCATGGAAAGACGGTCC
>Ga0209345_10001466_pt1 | contig 28100 bp, 33 predicted proteins | sample Cruoilmetagenom7_FD_187294 | JGI IMG/M metagenome (GOLD analysis project Ga0209345, IMG submission 187294) | Oil polluted marine microbial communities from Coal Oil Point, Santa Barbara, California, USA - Sample 7 (SPAdes) (version 2) | ecosystem: Environmental > Aquatic > Marine > Oil seeps ...
CTGGTCCCATTCCGAACCCAGAAGCTAAGCCTCTCATCGCTGATAATACTGCAGGTTTCACTTGTGGGAATGTAGGTCGCTGCCTAGTTTGTCGTTTCTCAAACTTTTTTAATCAACTCTTTTTTACTTTTACAATTAACTTTATGACTTTAACTTTTCTTATTTATTAAACTAACACACTAATTACTAACTATAACATCTAAAATTATCCCTAATTTGATATAATCACTTATTATTAATAAGGTATATATAAATGAATCATTTTGAAGAATATTGTACAACTTTTGTTCAAGAAGTTGGAAATAAAGAGGGAGCAGTTAGTCCAGCAGTGACAAACTCTGCTTCATTTGCTTATGGAACTCCTGAGATAGCGGAGGGAATTTTTGATGGAAGTGTTAAAAAACCACTGTATTCTCGCATGGGTAATCCTACAACAGCAAAATTAGAATCTATAATGGCAAAAATGGATGGAGGAATAGGAGCAGTAGCTACAAGTTCTGGTATGGGTGCTACAACTTTAGCAACTATGAGTCTTTTGGCATGTGGAGATGAGATAATTTCGATAGGTGGATTATTTGGTGGTACTTATGCTCTTTTTAGTGAAACACTTACTCGTTTTGGTATAAAAACTCACTTTTTTGATGTAGATGATTTAGATGAAATAAAAAATGCAATAAGTGAAAATACAAAAATAATCTTTTTAGAGAGTGTTGGAAATCCTAATATGAGACTTCCAGATATAAGTGCTATAGCTAAAATTGCTAATGATGCTGATATTGCTTTAATTGTAGATAATACTATTACACCCATGAGTATATCTCCTATAAAATTAGGAGCAGACATAGTTGTTTATTCAACTACAAAAGTTATTTCAGGGAACGCTTCAGCTCTTGGTGGTTGTGCAGTTTTTCGCTCTATAAATGACGGAGATGATAAATTTAAAACACCCAGATATAAAGAGCTTCATAAATTTATAAAAGGTGCTGGTAAGATGGCACTTATACCAAATGCGAAAAAAAGAGCTATGAGAGACTTAGGTATGAGTGCAAATGCACATGCCAGTTATCAAACTATGTTAGGTCTTGAGACACTTCCACTAAGAATGGATAGAGTTGTAGATAGTATAGAGATAATTGTAAAAGAATTAGATAAAAACGGCTTAAATATTAACCACCCATCATTAGAATCTCACCCGCATAATCAAAGATATAAAAATGATTTTTCTAAAGGTTGTGGAACACTTTTTACAATAGATATGGGGACAAAAGAGAAAGCCTTTAAGTTTTTAAATAAGACAAAACTTGCTACTTTAACAGCAAATATTGGTGATAGTAGAACTTTAGCACTGCATATGGCTTCAACAATATACAGAGATTTTGATGAACAAACAAGAGGTTTTCTTGGTATTACAGATGGTTTAATACGTATATCTATAGGACTTGAAAGACCACAAGATATTATAGATGACTTTTTAGAGGCAATAAAATAATGGCTACTCATACAGACTACGAATTATCTGAAGAGGTAATAGTTAAACATCCTAAAAAATATAAAGTTTTTATACTAAATGATGACTATACATCTATGGATTTTGTTATAGATATTTTAATAAGTGTATTTCATAAAACATATGAACAAGCAGAGAGTATTATGTTAGAAGTTCATAAAAAAGACAAGGGTTTATGCGGGGTTTATACTCATGAAATAGCTGAAACAAAAGTGATGCAAGTTACAAAAAAAGCTCAAGATGGTGGTTTTCCCCTAAAAGCTGTAATGGAGGAAGAATAATGATAAGTAATTCTCTTAATGATATATTTCAAAAATCAATTCTTTTTGCTAAAGAGTTAAGACATGAGTACTTAACAATAGAACATGTTTTTTATCTTTTACTAAGTTCTAAAGATGGTGCAGAGATTATTTCTGTGTGTGGCGGTGATGTTAAAAATATGAGAGAAGCTTTAGCAGACTATATAAAATCAAATATAGAAACACTCCCTAAAAATATAGAAAAAGATCCTTTTGAGAGTGTTGCTTTATCTAGATTAATAGATAATATGATAAAACATATTCAAGCTGCCCAACAGAACAGTGCTGATGTTGGTGATTTGATTGCTGCTATGTATGAAGAGGAAAATACTTTTTCTTATATGCTTTTAACTGAATATCAAATATCAAGACTTGATGTTTTAGAAGTTATTTCACATACTGATAAAACTGACTCCCAAGATGATGAAGATGAGAGTTTTTTAGATAAGTACTCAATAAATCTTCTAAAAAAAGCAAAAGATGGGAAAATTGATCCTGTAATTGGTAGAGAAAATGAGATTCAAAGAGTTACGCAAATTTTGTGTAGAAGAAAGAAAAACAACCCTATACTAGTTGGTGAAGCCGGAGTTGGTAAAACAGCAATAGCCGAGGGACTTGCCCTAAATATCATAAACAAAGAGGTTCCAAAAATAATCAAAGATGCTGAATTATATGCTCTTGATTTGAGTGCTTTACTTGCAGGAACAAAATATAGAGGTGACTTTGAAAAGCGTTTAAAAGGTGTAATGGATGAATTAAAGTCACACCCTAATGCTATTCTTTTCATAGATGAAATTCATACTCTTATTGGGGCTGGTTCAACAAGTGGAACCATGGATGCAGCAAATCAACTAAAACCAGCACTAGCATCAGGTGAATTAAAATGTATGGGTGCTACAACTTTTGCTGAGTATAGAAATGGGTTTGAGAAAGATAAGGCACTTAGCAGAAGATTTTCAAAAGTAGATATAAATGAGCCATCAGTAAAAATTAGTTATCAAATTTTAAAAGGCCTCAAAAGTAAGTATGAAGAACATCATGGTGTTACATATACTAATGGAGCATTAAAAAATGCAGTTGAACTTTCAAAAAGATATATAACAGATAGGTTTTTACCTGATAAAGCTATAGATATTATAGATGAAACTGCAGCCTCTTTTCATCTTAAAAAGAATAAAAAGTCTAAAATTACTGCAACAGATATAGAGAGAACAATATCAGGTATTATTGGTATATCTAATGCTAAAATCAACAAAGATGAAACTGTTTCATTATCTAATTTGGATAACGATTTAAAAGCGAAAGTTATAGGTCAAGATGAAGCAGTTTTAGAGGTAAGTAAAGCTATAAAAATCTCAAAAGCAGGTCTTACACCATCAAATAAACCAATCGCTTCATTTTTATTTTCAGGTCCTACAGGTGTTGGTAAAACTGAACTTGCGATTTCTTTAAGCGACACTCTTGGAATTAATTTTGAGAGATTTGATATGAGTGAATATATGGAGAAACATGCACTTAGTAGGTTAGTTGGTGCACCTCCTGGTTATGTTGGTTATGAGCAAGGTGGACTACTTACTGAAGCTATAAAAAAACATCCACATACTGTTTTACTTCTGGATGAGATAGAAAAAGCTCATCCTGATTTAGTAAATATTTTACTTCAAATTATGGATAGTGCTACACTGACAGATAACAATGGATACAAGGCAAACTTTCAAAATGTAATACTGATAATGACTTCAAATATAGGTGCAACAGCAAGAAGTGTAATGGGCTTTACTAAAGATTCAACACTTTCTCAAAATGAAGAGTTAAAATCATTTTTTACACCTGAATTTAGAAATAGACTTGATGCTATAGTGAATTTTGAACAACTTAGTATTGAGACAGTTCGAGGAATTGCAGATAAGTTTATGGCAGAGTTAAATCAAGAGCTTAAAAAGAAAAAAATTGTAGTTAGTGCTACACAAAATGCGATTAATCACTTAGCTGATAATGGCTACTCAGTAGAGATGGGAGCTAGACCACTTAAGCGATATATTCAAGATAATATAACAAATAAACTAAGTGATGAGATATTATTTGGAAAACTTAAAAATGGTGGAGAGGTTAAAGTTGATTACAAAAAAGAGTTAACTTTGACTTTTAAACAACTTGATTCCACAACTAAATAAGTACGAATTAAAATTTCCACAGCCAGAAGAAGCTAATGAAGATGGAATTTTAGCTTGGGGTGGAGATTTAAATCCATCAAGATTAGTTAGAGCATATCAAAGTGGAATATTTCCTTGGTATTCAAAAGATGACCCTATAATTTGGTGGTCACCTAATCCTAGACTTATTATGGAACTAGATGATTTTAAGTTAAGTAAATCACTCAAAAAAAGTATGAAAAAATTTGAGTATAAGTTTGATACTAATTTTTTAGAAGTAATCACTAGATGTGGTACAAAAGATAGAAACGATCAAAATGGTACATGGATACAAGAAGATATTATAGAAGCCTATAAAACACTTAATGATATGGGTATAGCACACTCAATTGAGAGCTATTTAGATGGAGAATTGGTAGGTGGTTTATATGGTGTAGTTATAGGTAGAGTATTTTGTGGTGAATCGATGTTTGCAGATGTAAGTGATGCTTCAAAATCTGCATATGCAACACTGATACAACATCTTAAAATCTGGGGATATGATTTTATTGACTGTCAAGTTCCAACAGAGCATTTAAAGAGTTTAGGTGCAAAAGAGGTCTCAAGAGACTACTATTTAACTAGATTAAATAAAAGTAATTTTGATACAGTAGAACATTTTTGGGAAATTGATTCCACATGCCAAACATAAGTTCTAAAATCTCTCAAGCCAAAGCTAAACTTTTAGTTGATTATCCTTACTTTGGAACTTTGGCTTCTAAACTCTCCCTTGTTTTAAATGATGATATAGAAACTTTTAAAAGTGATGGTAAAAAGTTAGAATATAGTTCTGACTTTTTGCAAAAAGCTGAGCTTAGTGAGTTAGAGTTTGTTTTAGCAAATGGTGCTATGCACTCTGCTTTAGCACATGAGAATCGAAAAAATAATCGCAGTGGTTGGCTTTGGCAGATGGCAACAGATTTTGCTATAAATGATATGTTGGTAGAGAATGGTTTAGATATGCCATATGGTGCTCAGTATAGAGAACGATTTAAAGGTATGTATGCTGAAGAGATTTATGCAGAGCTAAAGGATGATATTCTTAGAGATGATGAAGAACTGGAATATGAAGCTGATGGCAGTGATGATGTTGAGCAAAAAAATCAGAATAAAGAGCAGCTTGAAGAAGAGATACTCCAAGAACAACTTTTAGCTGAAGAAGCTATCTCACTTTTAGAATCTGAATTTAAAAAAGGTGAACTTCCACATGCCATAAACAGATTTTTTAAACTTGATTTTATTGGACAAATAGATTGGCGAGATGAATTAAAATCCGCAATAGATAGATTTCACAAAGATGACTACACACTTTTACCACCAAATAAAAAGTTTTTGCATATGGGAATATACTTACCATCAAATGTGAGTCAAACTTTTAGACTTGTAATAGCTGTGGATAGTTCTGGTTCTATAGATGATAATTTATTAAATCAGTTTTTAAGTGAAGTGAATTTTTTAATGAGCTTAATCGGCAATTATCAAATAGAACTTTTAGTTTGTGATGAAAAGATAAGGTCTCATAAAACTTTTTATACTGGGGATATTTTGGCATGTGGGATTACTGGTGGAACTTCAACTGACTTTCGTCCAGTTTTTGAGTTTGTTGAAAATAAATTTGATGATGTTAAGTTATTGCTTTACTTCACAGACCTAGATGGAATATTTCCACATGCCAAGCCTAACTATGAAGTTAAGTGGGTAAGTAAAAAGAGTAAAGAATTACCTTTTGGAGAGTTAATTCTTTTATATGACTAGCCATCTATAAGAACTAAGTTCCTTCCGTCTTGTTTAGCTTTATAAAGCATCATATCTGCTTGGTTTATACTTTCTTCTAAATCATCATCACCATTCATAACTACCCCAGCAGATATAGTAAATCTAATTTCTTCACCTTTATCTGAAAGAACGGCAGTTGCCTCAACCTTTTTTCTTAATCTGTCAAAAATATCGATAGCACTATATTTGTTTATATTTTTAAGTACTATACAAAACTCTTCACCGCCAAATCTAGAGACTATGTCCTTATGTGTAACTGATGAGATTAAAATCTCTGAGAGGTGAACAATAACTTTATCTCCTGTGTCATGCCCATAAGTGTCATTAACAGCTTTAAAATGGTCAATGTCAATCATTGCAACTGCATAACTCTCATTACTTTGTGAAGCTTCTGCAATGTAAGTCTCCATTGTTTTAAAGAAATATCTACGATTATAAAGCCCAGTTAAAAAGTCTCTATTTGCATGATTAGTAATTAAATTTATATTTTCTTGAGCTTCCACAGTATTATTTACTCTACAAGAAAATTCCTCTTTTGAGAAAGGTTTTTGTATATAATCATTTGCACCACTTTTCAAAAAAAGTGCAGTGATTTCATCATCACTATTTGAAGATAGTGCAATGATTGGTAGATTTTCTTTAGAATGCTCTTTTCTTATCTCTTTTGTCAGTTCTAGACCATTTATTACAGGCATATTGTAATCTGTAATAACTAAAGATATATCAGGCTGAGATTGCAGCATCCCAAGTGCTTCTTCGCCATGAGCAACAGTTGTAACATTATAAAAAAGATTCTCAAGCATCCCTTTAATTTGTTTTCTTATAACCATAGAATCATCAACTACTAAAACTTTATGTTCTTTGTTCTTTTGAAGTCTTTTAATCACGCTAATAATATAGTTGATATCGTTAACACCACTCTTGTTTACATAGTCAATAATATTTTTTTGAAGCATTTTTTTTCTAAAGTCTTTGTCGATGTTTCCAGTTAAAACTATTGCATGATTTCCATGAGACAAGACATAATCAACAACTTCTCCATTTGGAGCATCTGGTAAATTTATGTCTAGTAGGGTTACAAAATATTCATGCATTCTTAAAAATAGTTTTGCCTCATGAAGAGTATAAGCAATATCAACTTCAAAGTCCAAAGTTTCTGATATTTTTTTAGATATAAGTTTAGCTAGTGTCTTATTATCTTCAACAATTAAAATTTTTTCCATAGAGTAAATCCTATTAAATATTTAGCTATTATTTTACTGTAATTTATCTGTATTTATAGGTATTATTGTTAATATCCATCTTATGAACTATTTAAGTGTTACTATTGATAAACTAAAATCAAAACAAAATATTTTTTTAACTGGTGGTGCTGGAGTTGGAAAAACAACAATCACCCGAGAAGTTATAGAAGTATTTGAATCAGAAGCTAAAAAAGTAGCAAAATTAGCTTCAACGGGGATGGCAGCAACTCTTATAGGTGGACAAACTCTTCACAGTTTTTTTGACTTGGGAATAGCCTCAAATATACAAGATTTAGAACAAAATGCAAAATACGAAGTAAAGAAAAAAGTCAAAAAACTTATTAATTCAATAGACTTAGTTGTTATAGATGAAATCTCTATGGTTAGTGAATCTCTTTTTGAGATGATAAAACTAAGATTACAACAGAGTGATTTTAAAGGTTCACTTTTGGTAGTAGGTGACTTTTTACAACTGCCCCCTGTTGTTCGAGGTTCAAGCGAAGTTATGTTTGCTTTTGAGTCAGGTGCATGGAGAGATTTTAACTTTGAGATTATAGAACTAACTCATATATACAGAACTGATGACAAGAAATTTATAGAACTTTTGCATAATGTAAGATACGGTTTTATAGATGAATCTATCCATAATCATTTAAACGAATATATAAAACCTCTGCCGAATGACTTAAGTGAATTTACCTTTCTTTTTGGAAAAAATAACTCGGCTGAGTTTCATAATAAAGAGCAGTTAAAACATATAGATGAAGAGTTATTTGTAAAAGAAGCACAAATCGTAAAACATTTAAAAAGTATAAATGATAATGAAGTTGAACGATACATGAATGATGCAAGGATAGAAAAGGAGTTAGAGCTAAAGATAGGTGCACCTGTTCTTTTTACTAGAAACTCTTGGAACTATTTTAATGGTGAGAGAGGTTTGGTAGTAAATAAAGACGCTACTTATATTTATGTACAAAAAAGTGACGGTAAGATTGTAAAACTTGAGAGTGTAGCTCAAAGTAAAGGGATGTGGAAAGAAAAAACTATTGATGGTAAAAAAGAGATGGTTGAAGAGAACCTTTTTACTATTCATCAGTATCCCATTAAACTAGCTTTTGCAATTACTATTCATAAATCTCAGGGTATGTCTATAGAAGATTTGATTATAGAGACAAATGAGATTTTTGCACCATCACAGTTTTATGTTGCACTCTCAAGAAGTTCAAACCCTATGAGGTTAAATCTTATTGCTCCAAGGTGTCAATGGTATGAGTTGGCTTTTGTAAATCAAAAGGCTGCAAAGTTTGTAAGAGGTGAGAGTTGTTAAACAGAATTGACAGAGGTATTTTATATATGCTTATTGGTGCATTGTTTTCAGCACTAAATGGAGCGATTGCAAAGATGCTTTCAGATGATTTATCTGCTTTAGAGATAGTTTTTTACCGTAACCTTATAGGTGTAGCAATTATTCTTTATGCTCTAAAACATACAGCACCAAAACTAAGTGGTGGAAAATTTCACTTGCTCTTTGTGCGTGGACTCTTTGGCTTTTTAGCGATGATATTGTTTTTTTATACCATAACTGTTATACCACTAGGCGAGGCTATAACACTAAACAAAACTTCACCTCTGTTTGTAACAGTTTTAGCTTATTATCTTTTAAAAGAGCATCTTAGTATAAATACAATTTTTGCACTTTTAATAGGTTTCTTTGGAATTATTCTAATCACTAAACCTTTTGGACTCAGTATATCTTATGAGCATTTTTTAGGAATATTAGGTGGATTTTTTGCTGCTGCTGCTTATACAACAATTAAAAAAATCAAAGATATATATGATGCACGTGTGATAGTTCTATCTTTTGTATTTATTGGAAGTTTATTTCCAGCGATACTTTTTTTACTCGCACCTTATGTTGAAGTTCCACATGCCATATCTTTTTTATTTCCAGAATTTAGATTTCCTCAAGTCATATCAGTTTGGTTGTTAATAATTTTAATGGCAGTTACGGCAACAATCTCGCAGTGGTTACTAACAAAAGCATACAGCAATTCAAATGTTAGTATTATAGGTGTAATAAGTTATGCAAACATACCTTTTGCTGTCGGTTTCGGATGGATGCTGGGAGATAAATTTCCTGATTATTTAACATTTGTAGGGATAGGGCTTATTGTTCTTGGTGGGATTTTGGTTGGTAGGGCTAAAAAATAAAACTATTTTTTAGCCTTTTTCTTAAAATAATAAAAATCTTTATTTAAATAATTTACAACATCCTCAAGCTCATCATCAAACCATTGAACTTTGTTACTGTATGCACATTGAGCAACAGTCTTATGCAATTTGTCGTAGTTATTTACTTTATCTTTTCTTGATTGAAAATGATCGTACTCATGGCAACTTAAACAATCCGCACCCTCAAATAAGACTTCTCCTTCTTTATGGTCGGAGTAAAGAGAAGTTGTAAGGATAAGCGTTGATATTAATATAGTAATTTTTAACATTTCTTTTTCCTTATAAATCAATTTGTTAAAGTATAACTATTATTTATTTAAGTAGTTGCAAGTAATTAAATAATAGATGAAAGTTTTAAATAAATTTTAAAAATATAATAACTTGACTTTAATTCCATTACTTGGATATGATAATTTAAGTAAAGGAGTATATTATGCTTTTTGAATTACCTACAACTGGAGTTTATGTAACGGTTTTTGTTGTCCTGTTTTTAGCGATGGCTATTCGTATTTTACGAGAATATCAGCGAGGTGTGGTTTTTACACTTGGTCGTTTTACCGGAGTTAAAGGTCCTGGACTTATTATTTTGATTCCCTTTATTCAGCAGATGGTTAGGGTTGATTTACGTACCATTGTTCTTGATGTTCCTACTCAAGATGTAATCTCACACGATAATGTATCTGTTCATGTAAATGCCGTAGTTTATTTTCGTGTGATAGATCCAGAGAAAGCTATTATTCAAGTGGAAGATTTTTATACTGCAACAAGTCAATTGGCTCAAACAACTTTACGTTCTGTTTTGGGTGGACATGAACTTGATGAAATGTTGGCTGAACGAGAAAGACTAAATGCTGATATTCAAGATATTCTAGATAAACAAACTGATGCATGGGGTATTAAAATATCAAATGTAGAGATTAAACATATAGACCTTGATGAAAGTATGGTTCGAGCAATTGCTAAACAAGCAGAAGCAGAGCGTGAACGTCGTGCAAAAGTTATTAATGCAAAAGGTGAGTTGGAAGCAAGTCAAAATATACTTCAAGCGGCTCAGACACTTTCTCAAAATGATTTGGGGATTCAGTTACGATATCTTCAAACATTAAGTGATATCTCTAATGATAAAACAAATACAATTGTTTTTCCATTTTCTACAGAGTTAAGTAACCTTTTAAAAGGTCAAAAATGATTTATGAACTTTCTAATCCAGTCACAAAAACTTTAGTTACGCATCTTAGAGATCAAAGAAGGGATGCTATACGTTTTAGACATACTATTGCAGAGCTTACAAAACAACTTGTTTATGAAGCACTAAAAGATTTTCCTTTAATAGAAAAAAATATATCTGTATGGCAGGGTGATGGTGACTTTTACACTCTTGATGAAGAAAATATAATGGTAGTAACGGTCTTAAGAGCTGGTATGCCTATGCTTGATAGTGTTATGGAACTTTTACCAGAGGCAAAGGCTGGATTTTTAGCAATGAAAAGAGATGAAACTACACATAAAAGTGTGCTGTATTATGACAGGCTTCCTGATTGTAAGGGAAAAACAATTCTCTTAGTTGACCCTATGGTTGCAACTGGTGGTTCTATGGTAGATGCACTAAACCTTATTAAAACTAGAGAGCCATCAAGGATTATTACTTTAAATATAATAGGCTCACCTGAGGGCTTAGAAGTTGTAAATAACGCTTATCCTGATGTTGATATATATATTGCACAAATAGATGAAAAACTAAATGATGACAAGTATATAATTCCAGGTCTTGGAGATGCAGGCGATCGTTCTTACAATACTGTAGAATAAATTTTATAGTTTAAAAGCTTTAAAGTCCCCATCTGGAGAGAGTATTATTACTCTTGTGAACTTAAGTTTGTTAAGTTTCATTTGTTTTACTTTTTCAAAGTCCTGAGTGCTTATGGCATGTGTTATATAATCTACTAAGATTAGCCACCATTCATCATATAGGTTGAAATTTTCTTCAATTTTTTTATCTTTTTCATCAATAACTAGTTGGATGTTCTCATGTAGTTCATCTATGTTTTTAGCAATAATAGGAACTTCTATATCCTCAAGGTGAACAAGTTTTTCATTACTAATATAGTTTTTATTTAGCCGTCTTACTTCTATAGCTATTTTGTTATCTAATAAAAAGTCAGGAGTAACATTTCCAAGAGGTTCATACTCAAGTTTTTCATAGTTTAAAGTTTGTAGGTACTGTTTTGCTCTTAATTCATCAGAGTTTTCTTTTTTGTTCATGGTTATTATATTATCTAAAAAGTGGTAAAAGTTTTGGGAGGAAGTAAATTAAAGTAGAATTTCCACCTGCCAAGTTTGGCATGTGGAAAGTTAAAAGAAGAAAATGACTATAGGTCGTTTGCGTTTTTATCAAGATATTTAGCTACACCTTCAGTTGTTGCTTCCATACCTTCGTCACCTTTTTGCCAACCAGCAGCACATACTTCACCATGCTCATCAGTAAATTGCATTGCATCTACCATACGAATCATCTCATCAATGTTACGACCAAGTGGTAAATCATTTACAACTGCATGACGAACTACACCTTTACCATCGATAAGAAATGATCCACGTAAAGATACTGCTTCACCAAAAAGAACATCATAATCTTTAGCGATTGATTTTGTAAGGTCAGCTACTAGTGGGTAACCAACTCTACCGATACCACCATTGTTGATTGGAGTTTCTCTCCATGCAAAGTGAGAAAATTGGCTATCTACTGAACAACCGATAACTTCAACACCACGGTCTTTAAATTCTTTAAGTCTATGATCAAAAGCGATAAGCTCTGAAGGACATACGAAAGTAAAATCTAGTGGATAGAAAAATAAAACTGTACCTTTTTCACCCATGTTCTCTGATAATTTGAAGTCTTCAACGATTGAACCGTCACCTAAAACTGTTGTTGCTGTAAAGTCTGGAGCTTGATTTGTTACTAACATATATATGTCCTTGTGTTTGTTTAATTTATGACGAAATTTTAACAGAATATTATTAACAAAACTTAGATGAAATAAAGTAGTATTATTCTTTAAGGATAATTTTTATCTTTTATATACAAAGAAAAAAGTATTTAAATATAATAAGGTATAATTCCAAAGATTTATAAAGCTAGACTTTATATCTAAATAAGGAAAAATCGATGACAAAAGAGTATATATTTACTTCTGAGTCTGTAACAGAAGGGCACCCTGATAAGATGGCAGATCAAATCAGTGATGCGGTTCTGGATTATATTATTGAACATGATACTAATGCACGTGTTGCGTGTGAAACATTAGTATCAAATGGTTTTTGTGTAATTGCAGGCGAATTGAAGACAACGGCTTATGCCCCTATGCAAGAGATAGCTAGAAAGGTTATCCAAGAGATAGGTTACACAGATGCAACGTATGGTTTTGATTACCGTGCAGCTGCAGTTTTAAATGGAATTGGTGAACAGTCTCCTGATATCAACCAAGGTGTTGATCAAAAAGATGGTGAAATTGGTGCAGGTGACCAAGGTTTAATGTTTGGTTATGCATGTAGTGAAACAGATGTTTTAATGCCTTTACCAATCCATCTAGCACATAGATTAACTCAAAAGTTAGCTGAGGTTAGAAAAGAGGGAATCGTTCCATACCTTCGTCCTGATGGAAAAGCACAGATTAGTGTTAAGTATATAGATGACAAACCAGTTTTAGTTGATACTGTTGTAATCTCTACTCAGCATTCTCCAGATGTTTCTCAAGAACAAATTCATAAAGATATGATAGAAGAAGTTATAAAGCAAGTTATCCCTTCTGATATGATGGATGAAAATACAATATTTCATATTAATCCAACTGGTAAATTTGTGATTGGTGGACCACAAGGTGATGCTGGTTTAACAGGTAGAAAAATTATTGTAGATACATATGGTGGGAGTTGCCCTCATGGTGGTGGTGCATTTTCAGGTAAAGATCCAACTAAAGTAGATAGAAGTGCAGCATATGCTGCACGTCATGTTGCAAAAAATCTTGTAGCATCTGGTGCTTGTGATAGAGCTACAATTCAAGTTGCATATGCGATAGGTGTAGTTCAACCAGTTTCTATATTGGTAGATACTCATGGAACTGGAAAAGTAGATGAAGATAAAATAGAAGAGTGTGTAAAAGAACTTTTTGATTTATCGCCAAAGGGTATTATTGAATCTTTAGACTTATTACGCCCAATTTATAGAAAAACAGCAGCCTATGGTCACTTTGGTAGAGAAGAAGATGGTTTTACTTGGGAGCTAACAGATAGAGCAGATGAGATTAAAAATTATTTAGGTTTATAATTTTTTAAATAAGTTATGACGATTTATCGTCATAATTATCCACTAAAATAGCTACATAAACAAATTCCCACATGCCAAAGAGTAACTTTTACATAATTTGTATTTTTATCAACACCGTTTTAGCTATATTTAAAATTCTAAAGTGTATAGTTTGTACTATAAAATATTAGGAGAAGAATATGGCAGTATTAATTAATGACACATGTATTAACTGTGGTGCTTGTATAGATGAATGTCCAGTAGAGGCAATTGTTGATGAGGATGATAATCCAACAGATGAAGAGATTTATTACGTTTATGGTGATAAATGTGTAGAGTGTGTTGGTCACCATGACGAACCTGCATGTGCTACTGCATGTCCAACTGAAGGTTGTATCGTATGGGATGCTGTAGGTGAGAGCCCAGAGCACCGTGATGATATCACTGATGATCAAAGATCAAATAAAGAAGCTATTGTAGAATAGTTCTTTATGAAGCATCTTTGGTGCTTCACCTTTTTTATATACCTTTAAATCTACAATTTCTGTAGTAAACTTCACAATTTTTTTTATTTTAATCATAAATCTATCTTTTTTTAGATATAATCCCACCCTAATTTTATATTTTTACAGGAGATTTGATGGAAAGAACACTATCAATAATTAAGCCAGATGCAGTTGCTAAAGGTGTTATCGGAAAAATTTTAGATCGTTTTGAAAGCAATGGTCTTAAAGTAGCTGCAACAAGAAAGATTCAACTTTCTCGTGGTGATGCTGAAGCATTTTATGCTGTTCACGCAGAGAGACCTTTTTTTAATGACTTAGTTGACTTTATGATTAGTGGACCAGTTGTTGTTTCAGTTTTAGAAGGTGAAAACGCAATGCAAGTTAATCGTGACCTAATGGGTGCGACTAATCCTAAAGAAGCTGAAGCTGGTACTATCCGTGCAGATTTCGCTGAAAATATAGATGCAAATGCAGTTCATGGAAGTGACTCTGTTGAAAATGCAGCTGTTGAAATAGCATTTTTCTTTTCAGAAAGAGAAATTTCTTAAGCAGTACTTTTGAAAGTAACACTGAGAAAAGTCGGTAAAATTCCATTAGATTTTGAAGTAAAATCTAATGAAATAACTTTTAAAGGTTATTTAGAGTATCATTCTGGCAAATTAATTTTGCTAAAAGCAGATTTAACTGGTTCAGTTGATACTCAATGTAGTAGATGTGGCGAAGATTTTAAGTTGTCATTAGATGAAAAAATTGAATTTTTTATCTCTGATGGTCTTTATGATGGAGATGATATCGATATAGATGTTGTTGAATCATTTAATTCTTTGGCAGATATTAATGAGCTTTTAAACTCTGAAATTGAGCTTATTAAAAGTGACTATCATAGTTGCGAAAAGTGTAAATAAAATTTAAACAAAGGAAATAAAGATGGCAGTACCTAAAAGAAGAGTCTCTCATTCTCGTTCAGCGAAAAGAAGAACTCACTATAAAATTTCTTTAGCTCGTCCAGTTAAAGATAAAGATGGAACATATAGATTACCACACCATATCAACCCTACAACTGGTGAGTACAAATAGTCAATGGTAAAGATTGCTATTGATGCAATGGGCGGGGACTTTGGTCCTGAGCCAATTGTTAAAGGTTGTGTAGCAGCATTAAAGAAAAAACGCTTCATACCTATTCTCGTAGGAAAAAAATCAGAAATTTTACCTCTGTTACCAAAACGTTATAGAGATAAGATTTCTATTGTAGATACAGATGATGTTATATCTATGAGTGATGCTGCAACTGATGCAGTAAAAAGAAAAGAAAGTACTATTTATAAAGCAGTTGACCTTGTAAAACAAGGTGAAGCTGATGGTGTTGTATCTGCTGGACACAGTGGAGCTACTATGACACTAGCTACTCTTAGACTTGGTCGTCTTAAGGGTGTATCTCGTCCCGCACTTGTTACTCTAATGCCTACAAAAACTGGTCGTCGTTCAGTTGTTTTGGATGTTGGAGCTAATGTTGATTCAAAACCTGAACATTTAGTTGAATTTGCTGTTATGGGCGGATGCTATGCTGAGGATTTATTAAAAATAAAAAATCCTAGCATAGGTCTTTTAGCCAATGGCGAAGAAGAGTCTAAAGGTAATGAAGTTACAAAAGTAGCATTTAAAATGCTAGAAGGCTACAAAGGCTTTAAAGGTAATGTTGAGGGTAGTGATATTTTCAATGGAAGCTGTGATGTAATTACTTGTGATGGTTTTGTTGGTAATTTAGTTCTAAAAGCAAGCGAAGGTGTTGCCTCAACAATAAGCCAGTTAATAAAAGACTATATTCGTAAATCCCCTATAGCAATTACTGGTGCCTTACTAATGAGAAAAGTATTTAAGCTTTTGAAAAAACAGATTGATTATGCTGAGATTGGTGGAGCTCCACTTATCGGTATAAAAGGTTGTGCAATTGTTGGTCATGGTAAGAGTAATCCTAAAGCAATTGAAAATGCAATCTATCAAGCAATAGCTTACGTAGATACTGGTGTAAATGAGCATATTGTTGCAAGATTAGAGATACTTAAAGAGAAGGGAGCTTAATGGCTTACGCAGCTTTTCGTTCTATTGGTGCATATGCTCCAAGTAAAATATTGACAAATGAAGATTTAGCTGTGATGGTTGATACTTCTGATGAATGGATTACAAAAAGAACAGGTATTAAAGAACGTCATATTGCAGCAGATAATGAAACAACAAGCGATATGGGTGTTGAAGCTGCAAAACTAGCAATTGAGCGCAGTGGAATTGAAGCAGACGAGATAGATATGGTTGTTTGTGCAACAATCTCACCTGATTATTTTTGTATGCCATCAACTGCGACTATTATCTCTACAAAACTTGGGCTTAGCAATGTAACTGCATTTGATATCTCAGCTGCATGTACAGGTTTTGTATATATTTTATCTATAGCAAAAGCGTTTATAGAATCAGGTATGAAAAAAAATGTTCTTATTATCGGTGCTGAAAAACTATCTGCTATTACAGATTATACAGACCGTGGAACTTGTATTTTATTTGGTGATGGTGCTGGTGCTGCTGTAATTTCTGAAACTGAAAATAAAGATGAAGCTATTATAGATGTTCATACTGGTGCTGATGGTACTTATGCAGATTTACTGATGACTCCAAATGGTGGAACTGGTTCTCCTCATGATTCATTAGATCAAGAAGCTGGTGCTTGTTTTATGCAGATGAAGGGAAATGAAACTTTTAAAGTTGCAGTTCGTACTTTAACTAAAGATGTTGTAGAGATTTTAGCAAATAACAATATTGAGAGTTCTGCTGTAAAACATTTTGTACCACACCAAGCAAACTTTAGAATCATAAAAGCTGTGGGTGATGCTCTTAAACTTCAAGAAGAACAAGTTGTACTTACGGTTGCAAAATATGGAAACACTTCTGGTGCTTCAATCCCAATGGCTATAAATGATATTTATGAAGAGGGTAAACTGAAATCTGGTGAACTTATGCTTTTAGATGCTTTTGGTGGTGGACTTACATGGGGAAGTGCATTGGTGCCTTTCTCTCCACTAAAGTAGATTATTTTAGATTAAATCCACATGCCAATGTGGATTTAGTTAAAGCTCTAGACAATCAGCTATAGAATAAAGACCAGCCTCTTTATTTGCTAACCATCCTCCAGCTCTTATTGCACCTTTAGAGAAAGTATTTCTTGAAGTTGCTGTATGATTTAACTCGATAAATTCACCATCATTATAAAAACCAACAGTATGGCGACCAACTATATCGCCACCACGAAGAGCCATAACACCAATCTCATCTTTTGTTCTAGCTCCTATATCACCATCTCTACCGCTTACACGAACTTTTTCTATATCTAAAGCGCGACCTGCCGCTGCTGATTCACTAAGTGTAAGAGCTGTACCGCTTGGAGCATCTTTTTTATGTTTGTGATGCATCTCTACTATCTCTATATCAAAACCTTCAAGTGCAGCGGAAGCTTGATATACAAGTTTGTTTAAAAGTGCTACACCTAGTGACATATTTGTAGCATATAAAATAGGCATTACTTTACTTGCTTCTTGAAGTAAGTTAAGTTGATGTGAGCTTAATCCAGTTGTACCTATAACTAAAGGTTTTGGAGTTTTAATAGCTGACTCTAAAAGTGCTTCACAAGCATCAGGCAGTGAAAAGTCTATTACTACATCACAAGCATTTAAAAATGATTTCATATCAGTTGTAATTAAAATTGATGGGTCAACAGAAAAGTTTAGTTCATTACGAACATAAACTGTGCTAACACTCATATCTGGAGTTTCTTTTAAATCCTCTAAAAGAAGTTTACCAACTCTACCATTTGCACCAAATACACCAACTTTAATCATTTAACATGCCTTACATAAATATTTTTAAAATAATACCAAATATTAGTTTAAAAGTTCGTCAACATAAGAGATAACTTGAAGAGCTGCTACTGCACCGTCTCCTGCTGCACTTACAACTTGTTTTGGAGCATCTACTCTCATATCACCAGTTGCGTATAGACCTGCAACTGATGTTTTCATACTAATATTTACTAGAACTTGACCTTGTTCGTTCATATCACAAAGGAAAGAGCTATCTTCTTGTATAAGAGTTTGATTGTTTACATCGTTTCCAACAAAAGTAAAAACACCTGGAACTTCTATATCACGAAGTTCTCCAGTATTGTTTTTTACTCTTATTCCAGTTACGCCCATTTTATCTCCATACACTTCATCAGGTACAGAGTTTAAGACTAACTCAATGTTCTCAGTCTTTTTGATTCTCTCAACTGTGTTTGGAGCTGAACGAAACTCTTCTCTTCTATGGATTAGGTAAACTTTAGAACAGATTTTAGATAGATAAAGTGCTTCTTCTAAAGCTGTATCGCCACCACCCACAACTACAACTTCTTTTCCCTTATAGAAAAAACCATCACAAGTTGCACATGTACTTACACCTTTACCAAAAAACTCATCTTCTCCAGCAAATCCAGCACGTCTAGGAGATGAACCAGTTCCAATAATTACACTATGAGCATCCTGAGTCGAACCATCACCTTTATGTATAGTAAAAAGGTCACCAGATTTGCTAACACGAGTAACTTCTATCATCTCATGCTTAAGACCAAACTTTTGACATTGCTCTGGCCATGGCATCATTAAATCCATACCAGTAATCTCTCCAGTTACACCAGGATAATTTTCAATCTCAGAACTTGATGTGATTTGACCACCAGGCATACCTTTTTCAAACATAGTTACATTTTCTAATCCACCACGAGTTGTATATAGTCCAGCAGTTAGTCCAGCAGGACCTCCACCAATAATTGCACAATCTAAAATTTCTGACATTATAATCTTCCTATAATTGATTTATTTGTTTTGATAATTCATTTAAATTATCTAATTTACGTATCATACTATCTTGTTTATAAAGAGAATCTTTGTGTTTTTTTATAAAAAAAATAGATGGGGATTCATAAATATTAAATCTTTGTATAAAGCTTAGAGAGTTTTTAGTACCACTTCTTAAAAAGGTTGTAGTTTTAGTATTTGGTCTTACTTTATTGTAGTAATCAATCGCAATGATAGGCAGATTTAGATTGACGTCTGCAAGTTGTGCCATTGTGTCTTTTTCTCTTGAGGAGTAAAAAACTACTATATATTTGTCATCTTTAGGGGTAAAAATATCACTTTTTTCATAAAAAATCCACTCTTTGAAATCTATGAATTTGTATTCTGAAAATTTGTAGTTGAAGTAAGCAAAGGCGGCAGCAATCATTGCAGCACCAAAAAAAGAAGCGAGAACTGTAGATAAAGAAAGGAAGCTTTTGCCTCCCTTTCTCATCACTAGAAAGTCTTAAGAACTACGCTAAAAGAGCGTCGATTTTGTCAGCTAGAGCTTGTTTTGATTGAGCTCCAACAACTTGATCTACCATCTCACCATCTTTAAAGAACATTATAGTTGGGATAGAACGGATACCAAATTTAACAGCAATATCTTGCTCTTCATCAGTATTTACTTTACAGATTTTTGCTTTACCATCAAAATCTTCAGCTAGTTCTTCGATAACAGGAGCGATCATACGACAAGGTCCACACCATGGAGCCCAAAAGTCAACTAAAGATACACCCTCTGAAAGTGTTGCTTCGAAATCGCCACCAGTTAATTCTATATATTTACTCATTTTATATTTCCTTTGAAAAATTTATATGTAGGCATTATACATAGCATTTCTTTAAATAATACTTTATGATTTAAGATTTAGGATTTTATTAATACTTATAACAAATAAAATAGCTCCACTTAGTAGTAAAACAATGCCGCCATAAAAAATAGTTGAGTCATGTAAAAATATTCCAGTAGATGAAAGTACTAAACCTATAGTTGAATATATCCACTGTAGATTAGTCAGTTTTTCTGGTAATAGTTCATGGAGCATAGGAACAGCTTGTTCCTCTATTAGTGGTGAATATATATGAAACCATACAAGAAAAGGGATTATTTTGTAAAAGTTCCCAATGATTAAAAAACCAAAAAAACCAACAAGTAAAATCCACATGCCAAGTTTTAAAATATTTTCATCATTGAGAAATAGATAAGAGATAAGTAGCAAAAATCCAACTATAAAAGATATAAAACCTACATAGATTGATTTTGCCCAGATATCATGTATAACTTTTGCCCTTGAAGAGGTCATCTTATATAGTTGGTAAAAATATAATACTATAGCAATAATTGTCAGTGCATAAGATATTTTCTCAAGATAAGGAGTTAAAAATAGTGGAGAGATTAGCATAGTTATCACAGCAATACTAAGTGTAATAAAACTGTTTGAAAATTCATTATCACTTATGCGTTTAGAAAAACCAAACATAGGGATTAAAATTATAGATATGCCCATAATAAGAAGAATCACAAAACCAACAACTAAACCAAAAGTGTGAGCCTTAAGCATTATATTTGGATTTAAGTCAATACATCCGTTAAATCCACATGCCATAACTAAGCCACTTAAAATACCAAGCAGTAAAAAGAAGTTACTCATCTTCATAGCATTTGTAATACTTGTTTTTCTTGTAGCTGATTTAAGAGTTAGCAAAAATTCTAGAGCATAGATGCTCATAGCGATTAAAACTAAAATACCACCATACATCAAATACTCTATTGATATATAAAATCCAACCAGCATTAAAGATAAACCAGAGACTAGAAAAATCCATAAATATTTAAATATATTTACATTGTAGTGAGCAGTTTCTACAACTATTGGACCTAGCTGAGCCATAGCTGAGAATATCGCCATCATTACAAATCCAAGCATATAAATATGTACCCAGCCAACTATTTCAAAGTTGTTAAGTTCGGCATGTGGATTTATAAAAAAAAGCCACAACATACTAAGGAGATAAAAAAATCCTGATAGTAAAAAATATGGTTTCATAAGTTTAATTGATGGTGAAAAGCTTGGACTTACATTCATAATAATTCTTTAATTTGATATTTACTAATAATTTGTATAATTTTAGCAAATTATTATAGGATTTATAATGAAACTAACGATTACAGACGGACAAATTGGTGTAAGACCTCCTGTTACTAAACCACATCCTGGTTTTTTGCACGAGGTTGGTGAAGAAAGATTTAAAAAATTAGTATATGAACACTACGATTTTATTGAGAAAAGTGATATTGCATTTCTTTTTCCAGTTCATGATGAAGAAGACTTTGCAGAAGCAAAACAACATGCTTTTGATTTTTTAATCCAGATCTGTGGTGGACCTAGATACTTTGAGACAAGTAGAGGACAACCCCAGATGGTTGGTCGTCATGCTCCTTTTCGTATAGATGAAGAGGGTCGTAAAACATGGTTAATACTGTATGCACCACTTCTTGAAGCTCTTGTGGATGAAGGGATTACAGAAGAGTATATTCAATCTTTTTGGGATTATCTAGATATATTTTCTATGTGGCTTGTGAATACTAAAAGTTAGTTTTGGGTATAATTCCATTTATGAAACTAAGAGTACTGATATCAATACTATTTATTATTGCTACAACATTTACGGCAGTACATGAACTTGAACACATCGGTGGAGAACATGATAGTTCTACATGTGAAGTTTGTATAGTTGATAATCATACTTTTTCTGCTGATGTTATTACAAATAACATCTCAGATATTATCTCTTTTTCATTTGAAGAGATAAGAATATCAAAACAGTTTTTAAATCCACATGCCAAAAAAACTGCAAATCATTCAACCGCACCTCCAGTTATTTCCTAACTACCTAACAATACAACAAAAAACTTTACAAAAATAAAAAATATATAGGAAATAAACTATGAAAAAACTATTAAGTTTATCATTAGTTGTTTCTTCATTACTTATGGCTGATACAGATATGGATCAGTTAAAAGAACAAATGAATAAACAGCAACTGATAATTGAAAAATTAATGCAAAAAATCGAAAAACTTGAAACTACAAGTAACGTAACTAAGCCAGTAATCAATATTGATAAAGAAGAGGTAAGTCAAAATACACAAAAAAATGATCTTCCTGCAAAAAGTAAGACTTTTTCTCAATCATCATTTATGCCTGATATCTCACTAATCGCAGATATGTCATATGTAAGTAGAAACAAAAAAAATGATGTAGTTGAACACCTAGAAGTACCCGGAGTAGCTCATGGACTTTTAGGTTCACACACACATGATGGCAATACACATACACCGTATAACGCAAAGCAAGGATTTAACCTTAACTATGCAGAACTATCCTTATCTAAATCTGTTGACCCATCTTTGAACTTAAATGGTATTTTCCACTTCTCAGAAGATAGTGTTGAGATAGAAGAGTTATATTTCACAACTACAGGACTTGGATATGGTTCAAGAGTAAAAGGTGGAAAATTTAACTCTAATTTTGGTTATTTAAACGAACAACATCATCATTATTGGAGTTTTGCAGATATGCCTTTGGTTTATGAATCATTTTTAGGTATGCATGGAATCAATGAAAATGGTATCCAATTTCAATGGACAGCTCCAACATCTACATATTTAATGATAGGTGCTGAGGTACTTCAAGGTAATAATGAGCAGATGTTTGGAAACTCATATATAGGAAGCGCGGAAAGTCCTACAGCTGCATCTGAAAATGCACCATCACTCTATGTAGGATATGTGAAAACATCTTTTGATATTGACGACACTACAATTTTTGCCGGTCTTTCATATGCACAAGGAAGCTCAAGAGTTGATCATAGCTCAGATGATGAAAATCCTCATGCATTTGTGGGTGATAGCTCGCTTTATGGAATTGATTTGACTATCAAACACTATTTTGATTCATACAGCTTTTTAACATGGCAAAGTGAAATCTTAAGCAGAGATATGGATGGAAAGCAGTATAACTTTGATGCATCTGGTAGCGTAGCTTCTAGTCCAGATTTAATTAAACAACAGAGTGGGTTATACTCTCAACTTGTTTATGCTCCAAATAAAAGCTGGCAGATGGGTGTTAGGTATGACTCAATATTTAAAAATGATGTTATATCAAATGGAGTGAATCAAAATAAACCAAGTCATCTGAATAAATACTCAGCAATGCTAGAGTACCACACAAGTGAATTTGCTAGACTTAGGTTACAATATAACAAAAATAATGCGTTATATAACGAGGCTGGCGATAAACGAAGTATAGAAACTATTATACTTCAAGCAAATATATCTATAGGAGCTCACGGGGCTCATAGTTTCTAAAGGATAGGCAAGTTATGAAAAAATTATTATTACTACTACTATTGCCACTAACACTATTGGCTCATATGAATATAGCTGTTAGTTATCCATATATTGGTGCCTTAACAAAAAGTATAGGTGGTAAGCATATAAATACAGTTGTATTAGCAAAAGGAAACTGGGATCCACATTTTGTGGTTCCTCGTCCTTCTCTAATAGCAAAGGTAAGAAATGCTGATGCTCTTATAATGAATGGTGGTCAACTTGAGATTGGTTGGTTACCACCACTTATAAATCGTGCTTCAAATCCTAAAACACAAGTTGGTTCTTCTACATTTTTAAATCTTTCTCATCATGTAGAACTTATACAAAAGCCACAAAGTGTTGACCGTTCAGGTGGTGATGTCCATCCTGATGGAAATCCACATTTTCATCTAAACCCTGAAAATATTTTAACTCTTGGGATAGCTATAAAAAACTTTTTGATCTCTATAGATAGTGAACATAAAGCTGTGTATGAAAAGAACTATGAAGAATTTTCTGGCATGTGGAAAGAGAAGCTTGGCATGTGGAAATCTAAAATGGCTAATAAAAATGGTTTGAAGGTTATACAATTTCATGATAATCTAGCTTATTTTAATAAACTCTATGGGCTTACAAGTATAGGAACTATAGAGCCACTTCCAGGTGTTCCACCAAGTTCTAGACACACTATAAATCTTATAAAACTTATAAAAGGTGAACAACCTTGCTGTATCTTACATGATGTTTATCATTCGACAAAAACAGCTGATTATATATCTTCAAAGACAGGTATAAAAGTAGTATTGATGCCCCATGATATAGGTGCGTTAGAGGATATAGAAAGCTTAGTTTCGCTTTTTGATTATTTAACAAGTGCAATAAAATGATAGACATTCTACTAGTTCCAATTGCACTTGTTATAGTTTTAGTTATGATGCATTCTTGGTTTGGAGAGAAGATTCTAAAAAAAGGGATAATATTTACAGACTTAGCAATAGCTCAATTTGCGGCACTTGGTTCAGCTATAAGTCTTGGATATTTTCATGAAGAATATTTTTATCCTTTGACTCTTCTGTTTGCGTTACTTAGTGCTTTTTTGATTGCAATAGCTTCTCAAAGAGCTTTAAAACTTGAAGCATTTATAGGGCTTTTATATGTACTTGGTGCTAGTGGAATTATGATGGTTTTATCTCATTCTGCTGAGGGGATGGAACATTTTAAATCACTTTTGGCAAGTGATATTTTGTTTACACCTTTGGATGAGGTGATAAAAAGTAGCATAATATATGCCTTTATTGCTTTAATATTATACAAAATATATCCAAAAACAAAAGGTTTTATGAAAGAACTTTTGTTTTTCTCACTTTTAGCTGTAACAGTTACATCTTCAGTAGCTCTTGCTGGTGTATTAGTAGTCTTTGTACTACTAATTGCTCCAGCAATGGTAGCAATATCACTAGATTTTAAAAATAAACTTTTTAGCAGTTTTATTTTTGGATGGTTCTTTAGTATATCTGCGATAGCTATTTCATATTATTATGATTTGCCAACTGGATATACGATAGTCTTTTTAGGTGCACTCTTGAGTTCAGTTATAGTTTTATTGAAATCAAAAAAAGTGAAAGCTTAGAGAAAATTAGTTTATCTCTCTAAAGCCCTTTTTAAAGCCTTCTCTTGAAGCTCTTTGTTCCGAGCTTTGAGTTTTGCCTCTCTTGCAGCATCTTTTTTTGCCCATCTTAACTCTTTTTTAGTTAAATCAGCGTTTAGAACTACTTGTCTTTTATCTTGTTTAGCATTAAGACGTTTATCTGTATTAGTTAGAACTTTTGTATTGTTTGCTGATAACAGTAAAGTTCCTGCAAGTAAAGTTAGTACAATTTTTTTCATCATTGTTGTCCCTTATATTAAATCTAGTTATATTATGTATATGAAAGTATATCTAAAAACTAAGCATCTCTCTTTTTCTTTTTCTAAAAACCGCACATTGGGTATAACCAACATTTTTAGCCATTTCTATTAGTTTAGAAGAGTTTTGTCCTACTTGAATTACGGCATGTGCATCGGAGCTAAAAGTTATAGGGATACCAAGTTCAAAAGCTTCTTTTAAAATGCTTTGTGATGGATAAGCTTCTCCTATTGGTTTTCTAAAACCAGCACTATTTAACTCCAAAACCATGTCAGCATCTTTTATAGCTTTTAGTGCATTTTTTGCAATTTCTAAAACATCTTTTTTTGGCATAAATTTAAATATTTTTATTAAATCCACATGCCCAACTATGTCAAATAGTTTGCTATTTGCCATTTGCTCTATCGCATCAAAATATTTTTGCCATATTTGATCAATATCTTCGTCTTGATATTTTCCAATAAACTCAGGATTGTCAAATCCCCATTTGTCTATAAAATGAACAGAACCTATAAGATAATCAACATCTGCATTTAAAACTTTTTCATCCATATAGCCCTCAAGATAGTCAACTTCATAGGCTAAAAGTATTTCGATTTTGTCTTTATACTTCTCTTTAGCTTCTAGTATTGAGCTTTCATATTCTTTCATTTGCTCAAAACTAATACGATATTTTGGATCAAAATTCATAGGTGCATGTTCAGAAAAACCAAAAATTTTTGTTCCATTTTTTATCGCTTGAACTATGTACTCATCTATAGTGCCCTCAGCATGATTACAAAGTGTAGTGTGGTTATGTAAATCTACAATCATAAAAAAATTCTCACTATTTTATATATTTTATGCTATTATAGTGATAATTAATAAATTTAAAGAATTTTACTGTGGAGATGATGGGTATGACACAAGAAGAACTAGATGCCTTAATGAATGGCGATATTGATGAACTTGATGAAGATGTTGGTGGAGAAGAAGCATCAGATACAGAAACTCCAGTAGCGGAAGGTGTTGGAGAAGAGGAAGCTGATGATACACTTCCAAGTGGATATAGTGATGATACATCACACCAATGGCCACTCCCCGCAACTGATGAAAATAAAATGGTTCATCAACTAGATGATGTTACAAAAGAGAGTGAAGAAAAAGCTAGTGAAATTTTTGATATTATTGAAAATATTAGTAATGATTTAATGGAGAAAGAGGAAACTCTTAGTTCTGTTGTAGAAGTTTTAACTTCAAATGTTGAACTCTTTACAACTCTTACAACTAAGTTTCCTGAAGTTGAAGCATTTAAAGAGCAGTTAGAAAAAAATGAAACTGCTCTTAGTGATTCAAATGAAGCTGTAGAAATTCTTCAAAACAGTGGTGATTCTATTATGAGTGTTATGGATATAATGCAGTACCAAGATATTCATCGTCAAAAAATTGAGCGTGTTATAAATGTAATGCGTGCACTTTCAAAATATATGAACACTTTATTTGAAGGTAAAGTTGATGATGATAAAAGAGCTCCATCAGCTCAACATTTAAGTGGTGATGTACATAATGATGTGCAGTCAACGGATGATATTGAAGCATTATTAGCTCAGTTTGGAAGTTAATGCAAAAAGTAGAACTTCTCTCTCCCGCAGGAACACTAGAAAAATTAAAAATAGCTTTTGATTTTGGTGCTGACGCTGTTTATGGTGGTGTTAGCCACTTTTCACTTCGTATCAGAAGTGGTAAAGAATTTAGCATGGATGAGTTTGCACAGGGGATTGAATATGCCCACCAAAGAGGTAAAAAAGTTTATGCAACTATAAACGGTTTCCCTTTTAACTCACAACTTAGTCTTCTAAAAAAACATATATTAGCGATGGCTGAATTAAAACCTGATGCTTTTATTGTTGCAACTCCTGGTGTTTTAAAGTTATGTCATGATTTAGTTCCTCACATGCCATTACACCTTTCAACTCAAGCAAATGTTATGAATGTTTTAGATGCAAAAGTATATTATGATATGGGTGCGACTAGAATTATTACAGCTAGAGAGATATCTTTAAAAGATTTAGTTGAGATAAAAAATGAGCTTCCAGATTTAGAGCTTGAAGTGTTTGTTCACGGTTCTATGTGTTTTGCTTACTCTGGAAGATGTCTAATCTCAACGCTTCAAAGTGGTCGTGTTCCAAATCGTGGATCTTGTGCAAATGATTGTAGATTTGAGTACGAGATGTATGCTGCAAACCCTGAAACCGGAACTCTTTTTAGACTTGAGGAGGAAGAGGGTGTAGGAACTTACATAATGAATGCAAAAGATTTAAATCTTGCTTCACATATGAAAGAGATACTTGATAGTGGTGTAGTAGATTCTGTAAAAATAGAGGGTCGTACAAAAACAGCTTATTATGCTGCAACAACTGCAAAAGCTTACAGAATGGCTATAGATGATTATTATGCACAAGAGTTTAATGATGAAAAATATCAATACGAACTTCAATCTCTTCAAAACCGTGGATATACAGATGCTTATCTAGTGTCTCGTCCATTTGAGAAAAATGATACTCAGAGTTTGGATTTTAGTATGCAACTTGGAACTCATCAAGTGAGTGGAGTTGTAAATGAAGATGGTGCTTACTATATGTGTAAGTATAAAACTCTAGCAAATGATGAGATGGAAGTTGTTTTTCCTCTTGGCTCAAAAGTTGAAATAGTAGATAATGAAATTGGTTCAACATATGAAAAAGATGGTAAGTTTTTTGTAAAACTAAAACAAATTCTTACTCAAAAAGGTAAAGTGATGGAGTCAGTACATAGTGGAAATACAAACCCAATAACTTTACCAATCCACATGCCACAATATACT
>Ga0209345_10001467_pt1 | contig 28098 bp, 26 predicted proteins | sample Cruoilmetagenom7_FD_187294 | JGI IMG/M metagenome (GOLD analysis project Ga0209345, IMG submission 187294) | Oil polluted marine microbial communities from Coal Oil Point, Santa Barbara, California, USA - Sample 7 (SPAdes) (version 2) | ecosystem: Environmental > Aquatic > Marine > Oil seeps ...
CGAAGCGCATCTGGCAAAGGTGCTGACATGACCCATCCTCCCAAACAGGATGAATCACAAAATCATACCCGTGGGAATCCCCCGATTCAGGTTTCGGGCGGGACGCTTTAACCCACCGGGTTTGCCAAGTCTGGCCTGTTGTTCGTCGATCACACGACGTTTGCCGCTGATGTCCAGGCCTCGCATACGTCGAGCCGATGGTCGCGAAACGTTTCACTCCGACTGGTAATCGGAGACCCCAGATGACTCGCTGTCGTTTTCGGAAAGGCCGATGGCAGGTCGCGGCGCGGTTATCGAGTCCCTTGTGTGACCAATGATCAAGACCCGGCGCGACCTCGCGCAGACCCAAGTTGAACCGGGCGTAGAGCCGGACAACATGCGCAATGGTCTGGGGCGGAAACCGGTGGCTCGGCGATGGTTCCGGCAGATCGTTGTCAGGGGCCGTCCCAAAGACCTGCGCCATGGCGTCAGTGGGCAGGGCGATGACAAGACGACCGCACCTCCTTGGCTGGCCCTCGGTCCGGTCAGGGTTGGCGAGGCAGGCCGGTGCCGATCATTGAATCACGGGTAACAAGGCTGGCCAACTGCTCTTGGCTCAGTCCTTCGGTCCCCTCTGGTCGGGCAGGCAACACCATATAGCGCATGTCGGCGGTGCTGTCGTGAACCCGAACCGCGACACTCTCAGCCAATTCAAGACCGAATTCCCGCAACACAGCGCGCGGCTCGCGCACTGCGCGGCTGCGGTATTCGCGAGTTTTGTACCAGTCGGGCGGCAGGCCCAAGAGGTTCCGGGGGTAACAGGAACAGAGAGTGCAGACGATCAGATTATGCGCGTCTGCGGTGTTCTCGACAGCAATCAGGTTGAGCGGGCCGATATCGAATCCCATCTCGCGGCTTGCGGCAGAGGCATCAGAGAGCAAGCGTGCCTTGAAATCGGGATCAATCCATGCCCGCGCCACGACCGCCGCACCATTTGCGGGGCTGCGGGCGTCCATGACCTCGATCTGAGTGGCTATCTGAGCAGGGGTCAGGTGAGATTTTTCCACCAACAACTCACGAACGGCAATTTCCATGCGCTGCCAATAGGTCAGCGGGCCGTCATTGTCGGCGCGATAGGGATGACCCGAGGAGCTCATGCCCTCGTGGTGATAGTCGTCGTGATCGTGGTGGTCATGCGGCATGGATGACCACCTTCTCCAACCAATGGGCGTAGATCTCGGCATCGAGCGTGTCGTTTGGGTTCTCTGCCGCATCACCCCAAATTTCTGCCATGGAAAAGCGCACGCGATAAAGCGGCTTTTCTTCGGCCGACAGGCCATAGGCCAATTGCTCAGGATTGTGAAACGCGCCCAAGGGCCGCTCGATCTCACCCGTCTTGCCCCTGAGATACCACGGCACGCGGACATGACCCGGCGGTGTCAGCGCCTTGACTCGCACCCGCTCAGCCATGTTGCGCCTCGGCATAGGTCGGGCCACGCGCGGCGATCTCATCCATCCGGGTGGCCAATTCCTCTAGGGAATAGATCCCCGCTTCCAGCAAGTTCTGATTTACGGCGGCGATCCAGCGTTCGTAATAGCTGTACCTTTCAAAGGCGTCTTCGCCCATATCCTCGATCGCGCGGCGCAGCCCGTCGACGGTAAAGAGCCCCTTTTGCCCGCAGAGCACCATCAGCGCATCAATGCGTTTTTCCCAGAGAGCAAAGTCATGCCCTTCCATCGGCACAGGCCCGGCTGCCTGTCCGCCCATGTCGTGCCAGCGGCGTCCATCCCAATCACTCATAGGTCCAAGCCTATGTCTGGCTTTTCCGCTTGTCCAGTGGTCAGTCGCCGCTCAGCTCCTCATCTTCCGGGGTGACAAAGCTGATCTCGCCAGCCGCTTCTAGCGTGCGTACGGCATTGACGACGGCTGTCATCGCCTCTTCGGCGTCGCGCAGACGGACACGGCCCCGCTCTTGCATTTCCTCGCGGATCGCCTCGGCCATGCGTTTCCCGAGATTGTTCAGAATGAACTCCGCCACCGTCGCCACATCGCCCGAGGCTGCTCCGGCGAGGGCCGTGACCAGGGTCGCCTGATCCAGCTCACGCGTGATCCGGGGAATATCGGTGGGTTTCACCCGGTCTGGTATATGCGGCCTTATGTATCAAACGCACCAACAATCTAGCTGATTTCCGCGCTCATGTGAATCACAATGCGGGGATGCAAGACAGAACCATAGACAACGCATTACTGGCGCTTCACAAGGCAGGCGGCGAGCAAGCGGACCTCGCGCGGCAACTGCTACGCATGCGCGGGATAGAGCCACCTGTAGTGCTGCCAAGGTGCGTAGATGCGTTCCGGCGTGGCCAGATGCGCAGAACTATCTTTGCAGCTTTGCGCGACGGGCCAAAGACAGGGCCAGACATTGTGCGGCACGTTATGCGTTACAAGAGCGAGTGGACGTTCAAGGAAACGCAAAGGCGCGTAGCCACCACATTGACCAAGCTAAAGGATGCGGGGCTGGTGAAGCGTGAGGGGCGGTTGTGGAGGGTTAAAATCCCTTAGGGAGGCCTGCCTGTTTTAGGGAAGCGTTTGCTGTGTGACGCGATTTAGTCCCACAATCCACAGTAAAATAACGTTTGGTTTTTGGGCTGTACCATATTTCATGGTCGCCGCGCCCTTGCCGGTGAAAATAGCAGCCAGCTTCCTCTAAGACCTCCTTTAGTTCTTTGAGAAAGCCAGCCAATTTTCCTATGCTACCAGCTTGGGCTTGCGGATACGAGCCATTTGCTCAGACATGATATGAATTGGTATTTCATCCAAGCCTGATTCAAAATCTTCTATTCCATTGAGTTCTAGAAGATCTAATATCGCATCCGTAACTTTCTGTTTTATAGCCTCAATTGTCTCTGCCTCGACGGCCAACCCATCAATCTCATGACTTGTTGCCACCCAAACTTGGGCTTCTTCGTCCCAATCTGCTCGCACAATTATAGACACGTGTTTCATGTGCCCTCCTTTGGCGAAGTATCTACCAGTGTTTATCCGGTACGTTACTAATATGGCGTTAGTGGGACGTATGGCAAGAGCTCTATTCATGCCGCCCGCTGCCAATACCCTTTCCAGTTTCGGCTAACCGGCGCATCCATCGCGTTCGACACAAGACGGTGTGCCAGTTCGCCATTGTCAAAGCGGCGGTTGTCTTCCAGCCATGCGGCGTGGTTTGCATACTGGTAAAGGTATTGCGGGCTAACGTGGTGGTGCTGGCCAGCAACCATGCGGCGCAGGCGCGAGAAATAGCTTTCAACCATGTTGGTGTGCTTGCCGTGGTCGCTGTAAATCTCACTGTGGTTCACACGGTCAACCGACCAGCCCATGTGCAACTCATCCCAATGGCTTGCCTCATCCGCTGACATGGTAGCCATGCGGCAAACGTTCTCGTTTGCGAGTGCTACGCCTTCCGCCTCAGACATGCTGACAATGGGCAGGGTGCGGCCATCACGCTCACGCATGGCGATAACCACGCGGCGCTTGCCGGTCTGGTGGGCTTTCAAGCGGCGATCCTTGCGGTCTGCCTTGGCGTTCTCAGGGCGGATATGACCGCCAAAGTATGCGCCATCAATCTCGACGTGACCTTGCAGCACTTCGCCTGTCTGAACCTCTTGCGCCATCGCTTCGCGCAGCTTGTGCGCCAGAACGAAAGCGGTCTTGTATTGGCAATCCAGATCGCGGGAAAGCTGGATCATGGAAACTCCCTTGGCCCCGTTCACAATGATGCAGATCGCGGCCAGAAGGTCTACGAAGTCCATCTTGCGGCTGGCAAAGATCGTACCGCTCGTCACGCTGAATTGGTGCGCGCATGCCTTGCACTTAAACTTGCGGCGCGTGGTGATTTTGTAGGTCTCATGGTTTGAGCAACGCGGGCAAACTGCCTCGCCATTTGTCTCAGGCCAGCGCATTTCGCAAAACATCTGGTAGGCCGCTTCTTCGCCCGCCTTGTAAATTTGGCGAAGGCTGAGTGTGCGGGATGCTGCTGAGAGGAGAAAGTGCTGTGCCATTTTATACTATATCCGTTGATTACATATCGAATATAGTATCTATACATACTGCGCACAAGGGGTTATATACTATTTATGATATATTTTTAACGGAGGCGATATGCCAACTCAAACAGAATGGGAAACCATGGCCGCAAACCTGCTTAAAGCAGAGTTGAAACGAAAGGGCGTGACTTACGCGCAACTTGTTGAAAAGCTGGCAGCTATTGGAATCAATGAAAAAGAGGTGAACGTTGCGAATAAGCTATCCAGAGGGAAGTTTAGCGCAGCGTTTATGTTACAATGTCTAAGCGCTATTGGGTCTTCGCAGTTGCACTTGTATTAATAGTTGCGGGTGTTGCGCTCTGGTTTTCTTGGAATTTGTTTTCAGCCTACAAGCAAAACCATTCCAATGAACGCGCAGCCGCTTCCCAATATCAAGCCAATGCCGCCGATCATAGCCCAGCTTCCTGCAGGCCCGTCATGGGCGAAAGCGGCCTGATCGACTGGCTTACTTGTCTGGCCAACAATGTAAGCACTGATGGCAGCATAAAGCAGGCCGAATATGATTTGAAGGCTCAACAGGACATGTCTGCGTGGGCGCTCGGCATGCTCATTGCTACTATCTGGCTTACTGTCATAACGCTCTTGGGTGTGTTTTTTGTTTGGCGCACACTTAAAGCCACCCAAGACATGGCCAAAGAGACTACTCGAATTGGCGAAGCGCAAGTAAGGGCTTACCTCGCAATAAAGCAAATTCACTTGGGCTTTGAGAGCGGGTCTAAGTCGCCCACCGTTGAGTTGGCGATTGAAAACACCGGGCAATCCCCTGCCCAAGACATTGAAATCATTTTCCAGTTTTCCTTTTTCCAGAACTTTGTGGATTTCAACGACCACCCGGACATTCGGACTAGGATTGTGAGGTGGTGGTTTGATGACATTCCTGGGGGGCAAACGATTACAAGCAATCCAAGCTGCTTGTCGGACATTCAGATGCAAACTGATGTTCTTGGAGGGGGCATGGAAAGGCTTGGTGGGGTTCATTTCGATGTTGCAGTTTATGCACTTGATGTCTTTGAAAAAGAAATAACTGCCTTCGGGCATTTTGTAGTTAGTTGGGGCAGTTCGGATATTGGACGCGGCATGAAAAACGCGCTCAATATGTCTAGGGTCGCACCCGGTAATTTCATGATTGAGAAACTTCGACCATACCGGAAAGGGTGTGAAAAAGATGGTCAAGGATAGCAATGCTGTCTTAATCATCGCTCAGCCCTCCGGCTGGTGCGTTTGATACATAAGGCCGGGTATATGCACAAAGGTAAAGATCGCGCGGCGGACAAGTGCCGCGAATTCCTGATCGGTTTCCTCGAGACCGGTCAGCACGTCATCGCGGGTGGCCGCAAGGGAGAAATTCAGGATTGCGCCCACGCGTTCCACCGCCCCTTGGGCAAATGCGGTTTCAGGCACGTCATGCAGTTCTGCCGCCAATGCCAAGCCGATCCTGTCAACTGCTTCGGGACTGACCGATCCGGTTTGTGAGACCGCATAGGTGATCCGCCGCGCCAGTTCACCCGGCAATTTGCCCAATAGATCCGCAGCGCGCGATACCTCGAGCTTGGACAAAAGTACCGCCGCCACCTCTGTGCTTTCGCGCTCAATAATAGGAATGAGAGCCGTCAGATTTGCCTCCTTTACCTGGTTCCAAGGATCGCCGTATTGCCGCACACCCGCCTCTTTGCGGAGCCGCGCGGCGGTTTGCGGACTGATCCGACCGCCAAGAGTCGACAGCGCACCTGCCACGCCACGCGGAAAGATCAGCCCCATGCCCTCTAGCTCCTGCGCAAACTCCGCGACGACATCGGCCAGCGTGCCGCGATCGACATAGCGCATGGAGCCCATTTGCGTCGTCAGGCGCGCTTGTAACCCGTCAGGCAGGTCAGTCAGCGCAATCTCGGCGCCCTCATTGATCAAGAACCGGACAATGATTGCAGCCTTTTGCGACCGGGTCAGATGGGCCGCGGCCCCGCCGCGTGGCGCTGGCGCTATCCGGGCAAGTGGGGTGGTTGCTTTCATTTTTGGCCTCTGCTCGGGTCTTGAAAGACCTTAGAGGTCAAAGCGTGAAGAAATCTCTAAACCTGCCCCGGCATTTTGACGGTTTCCCGGATGACGTCGCTTTCGCTTCGTGCTAGGGCCAAACCATGAGCCAGATGCCCAACAAAGACGAGATCCTGCAATGGATCTCGGATAACCCGACCCTCACCGCAAAACGTGATATTGCCAAGGCTTTTGGCATCAAGGGGGCTGCGCGGATCGACCTCAAGCGCCTGCTCAAGGAGTTGGAGGACGCAGGCCATCTTGAGAAGCGCAAGAAGACCTACCGCGATCCCGACCGGCTGCCGCCTGTCAGTGTTCTTCAGGTTACTGGTCCGGCCTCTGACGGCGAGCTGTTGGCCAAGCCTCTGGAATGGACCGGCGAAGGGGTGGAGCCAATCGTTCTGCTCATCCCGCGCGCCTCTGATCCGGCGATGGGTGCGGGTGACCGTATTCTGGCGCGACTGCAAGAGGTCAAGGGCGAAGCCCATCACTATGAGGCGCGGCTCATCCGGCGGATCGGTACCAACCCGCGCAAGGTCTTGGGGGTGTTCCGCAAGGGTGCCGAAGGGGGCCGTATCCTGCCTATCGACAAGGGCGATGGCAAGGAATGGGCGGTGGCGGCGGACGCCACCGGCGGCGCTCAGGATGGTGAACTCGTCGAGGCCGAACAGGCCGGGCCCGCAGGCCGTATGGGCCTGCCGCGGGCGCGGGTTCTGGAGCGGCTGGGCGATCCGTCTGCCCCCAAGGCGGTCTCGCTGATCGCCATTCATCAGCACGGCATTCCGGACGCCTTTCCCGACGACGTGATCGCCGAGGCGGACGGCATGAAACCGGCGGGCCTGAAGGGGCGCGAGGATCTGCGTGACATGCCTCTGATCACGATTGATCCCTGGGATGCGCGCGACCATGACGATGCAGTCTGGGCGCATGCCGACGACGATCCCAAGAATGCTGGCGGGCATGTGATCTGGGTCGCGATTGCCGATGTGGCACATTACGTGCGCCCCGCTACTGCGCTCGATCACGAGGCCCGCAAGCGGGGCAATTCGAGCTACTTCCCCGACCGCGTGGTGCCGATGCTGCCCGACCGCCTGTCGGGCGATCTGTGCAGCCTGCATGAGGGCGTGCCGCGCGCCTGTATCGCAGTGCGGATGCAGATCAACGCCCATGGCGACAAGATCGGGCACCGCTTTGTGCGCGGGCTGATGCGCTCTGCCGCCTCGTTGAATTATCAGCAGGTTCAGGCCGCACAGGACGGCAACCCGGATGACAAATGCGGGCCACTGGTGGAAGACGTGATTACCCCCCTTTATGCGGCCTACGCCGCATTGGAGGAGGCACGGCGGCGCAGGCAGCCGCTCGACTTGGATCTCCCTGAACGCAAAGTGGTGCTGAGCGACGAGGGCAAGGTTCTGTCGGTCAATTTCGCCGACCGGCTGGATGCGCACAAGTTGATCGAGGAATGCATGGTGCTGGCCAACGTGGCCGCCGCAGAGACGCTGGTTGCCCGGAAATCGGCGCTCCTGTTCCGCGTTCATGAGGAACCTGCACCAGAGAAATTGGAAACGCTGCGCGATGTCGCCGAGGCGGCTGGTCTGGTTCTTGCCAAGGGGCAAGTGCTGAAAACTGCGCATCTCAACGCGCTCTTGCATGCCGCACGCGATACGGATCATTCCGAGGTCATCAACATGTCCACCCTGCGCGCCATGACGCAGGCCTATTACGCGCCGCAGAATTTCGGGCATTTTGGTCTTGCCTTGCAGGCCTATGCGCATTTCACTTCGCCTATCCGGCGGTATTCCGATCTGGTGGTGCACCGGGCGTTGATTTCGGCGCATGGCTGGGGCGATGACGGGCTGAGCCATGAGGAAGAGGCGCGGCTTGAGGCGACAGCGCAGCACATTTCCGACACCGAACGGCGCTCGATGATGGCTGAGCGTGACACGAATGACCGCTATCTGGCGGCGTTTCTTTCGGAACGGCTGGGTGAGGAATTTACCGGTCGGATCAGCGGCATCGCGAAGTTTGGGGCCTTCGTGAAACTCGATGAAACCGGGGCCGATGGACTAATTCCCGTGCGCTCGCTGGGGCGGGAGTATTTCCATTTTGACCGGGACGCTGGCACGTTGATGGGGTCTGATACAGGCTTGACGATTGGCCTTGGACAGCGCGTCACGGTCAAGCTGGCAGAGGCCGCTCCTGTGACGGGCGGCATCGCGCTGGAACTCGTCAGCATCGAGGGCACGACCATGCCCAGAGGGCCGCAAGGTTCGCGTGGCAAACCCCCGAAACGCAAGCTTGGGAGCGCCAAGCGCAAGGCCGCTGTGGAAAAACGCAAAGTGGAACGCAAGCGCCGATAGGTCGTCGCACGAGAGTCGTGTGATTTGGTGTATGACCTTGAAATGCCGCACGATCATCGAGCGCTTCGTCGCGCAGTAGATCGGCGGTCACGCGCGCGCCGACCGCGAGATTGCTTTTGATTCGGAGACAATCGAGCTATCCTGTCTCCAGAGCCACATCACAAGGGGGCCAAGCCATGCGAGCGGTACACCTAGGACTACTGAGCTTTTTGATCGGAACGACACCGGCTTTTGCCGGTGCAGTGGAGCAATCCTTGCGTCCACAAATGAGACCCGGTTCGGGCGTCATATCAATGGCGGTCATCGTTTCAAGCGACCTGCCGGTGCGCAGTCTGCGGCCGCAATTGCGACCCGGGACACAGGGCAACGCTGTCATCGTGCAGGCCAGTGCGAACCCCGGATTCGACAATTGGATCGCTGGCTTTCGCGGACGTGCGGTGGCGCAGGGGGTCAACGGGCAAGTGTTCGACCGGGCCTTTCGCGGTGTGACCTTCAATCCCGAGATCGTCGCCAAGGACCGTAACCAATCAGAATTCAAACGCGAGATATGGGATTATCTCGACAGCGCGGTGTCGCCGGTCCGTGTCAAAAATGGCCAGGAAGCGCTACGACGCAACCGCCGCGCTCTGGACCGGATTGAGGCGCATTACGGCGTCGAGAAAGAGGTTGTCGCCGCTGTATGGGGTATGGAGAGCACCTATGGCGAGCGGTTGGGAGATCTGCCGCTGATTCAGTCACTGGCAACGCTGGCCTATGACGGGCGGCGGGGGGCGTTTTTCGAAAAGCAACTCATCGCGGCCTTGCAGATCCTGCAATCGGGCGATGTGACGCCTGAGAACATGAAGGGATCCTGGGCCGGGGCCATGGGGCACACGCAATTCATCCCGACCTCCTATCTTGCCTATGCTGTGGATTTCACCGGTGATGGCAAACGGGACATCTGGTCAGACAACCCAACCGACGCTCTGGCCTCAACGGCGGCCTATCTCAAGCGCTTTGGCTGGACCAAGGGTCAGCCTTGGGGCGTCGAAGTGCGATTGCCACGGGGGTTCAGCACCGGGTCGGCCAAATCAAAACGAATGCCCTCCCAATGGGCGGCTCAGGGTGTCGTGGGTGTCGATGGTCGCGCGGTCCGGGATTATGGCGGCGCGTCAATCTATCTGCCAGCGGGGCTGCAAGGACCGGCCTTCATGGTCTTTGACAACTTCGGGGTCATCAAACGCTACAACAATTCCGATGCCTACGCGATGGGGGTCGGCCATTTGGCGGATCGGATTGGCGGAGGGCCCGAAGTTCAGGGGGCATGGCCGCGTGGATATAATCCCCTGTCTTTTGACGAACGGATGGAGATGCAGCGACGCCTGCAACGTAAAGGCTTTGGGGTCGAGAAGATCGACGGGATCATCGGTCCGAACACGGTCAATGCAATTCGCGCGTTTCAGCAATCGGTTGGGGCAACGCCGGACGGGCTGCCCTCACAGGAGTTGCTGGCGCTTCTCAAGCGATCGTGAGTGAGCCATCCGACCATCGCGATGATCTGGCCGGATTGATCGCCTGTCCGGAATGCGATCTGGTCTATACCGCGCCACAGGTGGCGATGCGGCAGCGCGCGGTGTGCGCGCGCTGTCACACGGTGTTGATTGCCCCCCGGCGCAAGGCCGGTAAGCAACTCATCGCTCTGGCGTTGACGGTCCTCATTCTAATTGTGGCGGCAACATTCTTTCCGTTTTTGTCGATCGGCGCGGGGGGCATGCACCATGATGCGTCGATCCTTCAGGCCGCCTTTGTATTCGAGGGGGGGCTATCGGTACTTTCCATCGCGGTTCTGTTCTTTATCGTGCTGATACCGGCGCTGCGCCTTGTTCTGCTGATCTACGTGCTCGCTCCCATCATTCGTGATCGTCCCCCCGCGCCGCTCGCGCGGTCTGCGTTCCGCTTGTCAGAATCGCTGCTGCCATGGTCCATGGCCGAGATATTTGCCATTGGGTGCGCGGTCGCGCTGGTCAAATTGAGCGATCTGGCCGATGTGGTGTTTGGCCCGGCGGCGTGGATGTTCGCGGTGTTGGTGGTCTTGGTGGTCGCCACTGACAACCTGATGTGCCGCTATTCGATCTGGGCCTCGTTGGACGAATGAGGACGGCGCGCGATATGGGGCTTGTGGGGTGTACCCGCTGCATGCGGGTGAGCCACTCTGGCACGCAGATCTGCCCGCGCTGCGGGAGTGCGCTGCAGTCCCGTGATCCGTTCTCGCTGCAAAAGGTTTGGGCGTGGTGGCTTCTTGGGCTGGGGTGTTACATCCCGGCAAATATCTATCCGATGCTGGAAACGCGCACCTTGGTCAGCACGCAGAGCGATACAATTGTGGGCGGTGCGGTAACGCTGGCGCAGCATGGCAACTGGGGCGTGGCGCTGATCATTCTGGTAGCCAGCGTGGTGATCCCCGTGGCCAAGTTCTTCGCATTGGCGGGACTTGGCATCGGGGTCTGGCGCGGCTCGCGCCTGTCCGAGAGACAGCGGCATCTGCTCTACGAGGTGGTAGAATACATCGGGCGTTGGTCCATGATCGACGTGTTTGTGGTGGCGATCCTGTCCTCCTTGGTGCAATTGCAGGCGCTGGCGACCATAACACCGGGGCGTGCCAGCCTGTTTTTCGCTCTTTCCGTGATTTTCACGATGCTCTCGGCGCAGAGTTTTGATAGCCGCTTGATCTGGGACAGTGCCCGCAGACCTGATCGCAAAGAGGACACCCACCCGTGACGCATGACGATATGACCCCGCCTGAGGCCATTGTGAAACCTGCAGGCCGCCGCCTGTTGGAGCGGGTCTCGGTGATATGGCTGGTGCCCTTGGCGGCGCTTGTCATTGTGCTGGGTGTGGCGTGGCAGACCTATGCAGATCGTGGTCCGCTCATTGAAATCGGGTTTGACAATGCCTCCGGCGTGCGGCCCGGCACCACCGAATTGCGCTACCGTGATGTGTCCGTCGGCTTGGTAGAGGATGTCAGCTTTGCCCCCGGATTGGGCCGGGTTCTGGTCAAAGTGCGGGTGGATCAAGAGGTTGCACCCTATATCGACAATGATGCCCAATTCTGGGTCGTGCGTCCGCAGGTCAGTGCGCGCGGCGTGACCGGATTGGGCACGGTGCTATCGGGCGTTTATATCGAAGGGCTCTGGGATGAGACGCCCGGCGAGGTGTCGGAGCGGTTCGACGGCCTGCCGGATGCGCCGCTGGAACGGGTGGGCCAGAGCGGTTTACGCCTGATGTTGCGCGCGCAAGGCAAGGCGTCTTTGGTCGAGGGAGCACCGATTGTCTATCGCGGAATCGAGGTCGGGAGGGTCGGCAGGCCGACCATCACCGCGGACGGTTCGTCAGCACAGGCCGAGGCGTTGGTTTTTGCCCCGCATGACAGCCTGATCAACAGTGCGACGCGGTTTTGGGACACGTCCGGGTTTTCCTTTTCGTTGGGGCCAAGCGGCGCGCAGCTCGATTTCTCTTCGGTGGCGGCGCTTGTGTCGGGGGGCGTCACGTTTGAGACCATGATCTCTGGTGGGACACCGGCGCAATCGGGTGACGTTTATACAGTTTTTCCTGAAGAATCAGCGGCGCGCGCCAATCTCTTTGTCGGCGATGACAGCGAAGTCCTCTCGCTTTCGGCGGTCTTTGAGGAGAATATCGCTGGCCTTAGCGTTGATGCACCGGTTGAATTCAATGGCTTACGCATTGGGCAGGTGAGTGCGCTCAACGGTTTTGTCGATAATGAACGCTTCGGTGATGGACGGGTTCGGCTCTTGGTCACGCTGGCGATCCGGCCCGGGCGGCTGGGGTTGGAGGGCGGGGCAGGGCGCGATGCGGCGCTTGCGTTCCTGCGTGAGAGTGTGGCCTCGGGGCTTCGGGCACGCTTGGCATCTGCCTCACTTCTGACCGGAGGGCTCAAGGTCGAATTGGTCGAAATTGCAAATGCGCGACCTGACGAGATCGAAGAATTCGGTGAGGATGGCCTATTCATTCCCACCACCGAGAGTGACATTGCAGATGTGTCGGCCACCGCCACGGGGGTATTCGAGCGGATCAACGCCCTGCCTGTAGAAGAGGTGATGTCCGAGGCTATCGCCTTGATGCAAAACGCAAATGCGCTAATTTCCAGCTCCGATATCCGCGCCGTTCCGGGCAATGTCAACGCGCTGTTGGATGAGACGCGGGGCGTCGTCGGCGCGCCAGAGGTGCAAGGCTTGCCTGGGCGGCTGGACGCGGTCTTGACGGAAATGGAGACACTTGTTGCTCAGATTGCGCAAGAGGCCGTGGCCGCCAAGTTGAGCGCGGCGCTCAGCGATGCCTCTGCGGCCTCTCAGGGTGTCAGTGATGCGGTGAGTGGTGTGCCGGACCTTGTGGCGCGGATGGATGCTGTGGCGCGCAAGGCTGAGATGGTTGAAATTGACGCCATGGCAGCAGAACTGACCGCGCTCATTCGGTCGGCTGAGGCGTTGTTGGCCGGGGATGGTGCGCAGGCTTTGCCCGAGACGTTGAACGCAACACTTGAAGAATTACGTAATGTTTTGGCACAGTTACGAGAAGGCGGGGTGGTCGAGAATGCAACCGCCGCCCTTGGGTCGGCCCGCGATGCGGCGGATACTTTTGCCGAAGCCGGGCGGGATCTGCCGGGGTTGATTGCCGAGGCGGAAGCGGTCTTGGCGCAGGCGCGGGGGACTTTGGCGGGATATGCGGCTGAAAACGGGGTGGGCCGGGATGCGCGGGCGGCGCTGCGCGAGGTTGAACGGGCTGCCCGAGCCGTGTCATCCTTGGCCCGAACGATTGAACGAAATCCGAACTCTTTGCTGTTAGGACGTTGATTATCATGAAAAAAATATCCGCTTTCGTCGTTTTGACCGCCCTCATCGGCTGCACCTCTGTCCCCGAGCAACGGCTGACTGTGCCGCGTGCGGCGATTGAGACCAAGCAGCGGATTGCCTTTGGTTCGGTCGCGCTGCGCGAGGTGTCATTGCCGGGTTATGCGGCGGGGGAACAGATCTATCTCTCTGATTCCATGGGAATTTTAAGCACGCAGCCGGGTTTGTTATGGGCGGATGATCCGGGTCGGGCAATCACGCTGGAGCTAAGCCGGCATCTTGCGCAGATGACGGGGGCGCAGGTGGCGGCTGAACCTTGGCCATTTGGTGGAGTCCCAGAGGCGCAGGTCGAGGTGCGGATTGAAGAGATGCTGGCACAGGATGTGGGTGTTTTCCGGTTGGCAGGCCAATATTTTGTGTCATCTGAGAGCGGACGTGCGCGAGCGCGGCTGTTTGATCTGAGCGTTCCAGTGGCCACGGGAGAGGATGCAAGCGTCGCGGCGATTGCCGCCGCACGCGGTCAGGCGGTGCGGGATCTCGCGGTCGAGATTGCGCGAAACGGGTTGCGGTAGGGTACATCCGGTACATTTTGGGCCCCGGTTATGTACACAAGTCCAGGACGGTGCGGATGCCTATGGGGTGAGAGCGGTGCTTGCCCCTGATCAGGGGCCATCGCGCTTGGGTCACAGGTCCGGTCAAGACAGGGCATCCCTCACGGGTCGGCAAATTCTCTGCAACTGTCTCTGAGATTCTCCAGACATCAAAAAGGCGCGGCGATGTCTCGCCGCGCCTCTCGCGTTCTGGTCGTCAGGTCCGGTCAGACCAGATCGAAGCGGTCTGCGTTCATCACCTTGGTCCATGCGGCGACGAAATCGCGCACGAATTTTTCGGGGGCATCGTCCTGTGCATAAATCTCGGCATAGGCGCGCAGGATCGAATTCGACCCGAACACCAGATCGACGCGGGTGGCCGTGTTTTTCACCGCGCCCGATTTGCGATCCACGATGTTATAGGTGCCATCGCCATTCGGCTCCCACTTGAAGCCCATGTCGGTGAGCGTGGTGAAGAAGTCAGTCGTCAGTGCGCCCACCTTGTCGGTAAAGACGCCATGCGTCGTGCCGCCGTGGTTGGTGCCCAGCACCCGCATACCACCGATAAGGCAGGTCATTTCATGCGCGCTGAGGCCCATGAGCTGTGCCCGGTCGAGCAGCATTTCCTCGGGGGTGACGATGTAATCCTTCTTGAGCCAGTTGCGGAAGCCATCGGCCAGCGGTTCCAGCACCTCGAAGGAGTCCCCGTCGGTCATATCCTCGGTGGCGTCGCCGCGACCGGGGGCAAAGGGCACCTCGATGGCGAAACCTGCGGCTTTGGCCGCCTGTTCGATCCCGAGATTACCGGCCAGAACGATGACATCCGCCACGCTGGCCCCGGTTTCTGCTGCGATCGGTTCGAGCGCTGCCAGAACCCGCGCCAGACGGGCAGGCTCGTTGCCCTCCCAATCCTTTTGCGGGGCAAGGCGAATGCGCGCGCCATTGGCCCCGCCGCGCAGGTCGGAGCCGCGGAAGGTGCGGGCGCTGTCCCAAGCGGTGGCGACCATGTCCGACAGGCTCAGACCGCTTGCGGCAATCTTGGCCTTGACGGCGGCGACATCGTAGCCGGTCGAACCCGCCGGGATCGGGTCTTGCCAGATCAGATCCTCTTGGGGCACATCCGGGCCGATGTAGCGGTCCTTGGGGCCGAGATCGCGATGCGTCAGTTTGAACCATGCGCGGGCAAAGCAATCCTCGAAATAGGCTTGATCCGCCATGAACTTTTCGCAGATGGCGCGATAGGTCGGGTCCATCTTCATCGCCATGTCGGCATCGGTCATCATCGGCATGACACGCTTGGACGTGTCGGTTGCGTCAACCGGCATATCCTCTTCCTTGATGCCGATGGGCTGCCACTGTTGCGCGCCTGCCGGGGATCTGGTGAGTTCCCAGTCATAGCCGAACAGCAGTTTGAAATAGCCCATGTCCCACTTGGTCGGATTGGTGGTCCAAGCGCCTTCGATGCCAGAGGTGACGGCATTGGTGGCCTTGCCGCCGAGGTTGGGGTTGACCCAGCCAAAGCCTTGCGTTTCGAGATCGGCGGCTTCGGGTGCATCGCCCAGAGTCTCGGCATCACCATTGCCATGCGCCTTGCCGACGGTATGACCGCCGCATGTCAGCGCTGCGGTTTCCTCGTCGTTCATGGCCATGCGGGCAAAGGTCTCGCGGACCTGTCCGGCGGTCTTGAGCGGATCAGGCTGACCGTTCACGCCTTCGGGATTCACATAGATCAGGCCCATCTGCACGGCGGCGAGGGGGTTTTCCATCGTGGCCGGGTTCTCGACGCTCTCATAACGGCTGTCACTGGGGGCCAGCCATTCCTTTTCCGCGCCCCAATAGGTGTCTTTCTCGGGGTGCCAGATATCTTCGCGGCCAAAGGAGAAGCCAAAGGTTTTGAGGCCCATGGATTCATAGGCCATGTTGCCTGCGAGCAGGATCAGGTCGGCCCAGCTCAGCTTGTTGCCGTATTTCTTTTTGACCGGCCAGAGGATGCGGCGCGCCTTGTCGAGGTTGCCGTTGTCGGGCCAGCTGTTGAGCGGGGCAAAGCGGATGTTGCCATGGCCACCGCCGCCGCGCCCATCGGCCAGACGGTACGAGCCCGCAGAATGCCATGCGAGGCGGATCATCAACCCGCCGTAATGGCCCCAATCAGCGGGCCACCAGTCCTGGCTGTCGGTCATCAGCGCCTTGACGTCGGCCTTGACGGCCTCGAAGTCGAGGGTCTTGACCTCTTCGGCATAGTTGAAATCCGCCCCGAGCGGATTGGTTTTCTGGTCGTGCTGGTGCAGGATATCGAGGTTCAGGGCCTTGGGCCACCAATCCATGACGCTGGTGCCTGTTTCTGTCACGCTGCCATGCATGACCGGGCATTTGCCAATGTTGTTGCCGTCCATTTTCGTCTCCTACTTGAATGTTGTCTTCGGTGAGGTCGCCCAGAGTCGTCGCGATGGGTGCGACTGATTCCTTGGGCCTGCGCGGTATCCTTGATGGGTGTACCAGATGCGTTCAATAATTAATAATTGGTTTTACTAACCGTATTCATAGTCTGGGGTTATGGGTTTCGATCCCGCCGATAGCGAAATACGCCGGTGCCCGTGGCGATGATCGCGCCGGTTTCATCCCGTACGGTGCCTTCGGCAAAATAGGTGGATTTGCCGCCGCCCGTGCGCCGTGCCTCGGCGATCAGCCGTGGTCCGGTGGCCTGCCCCAGATAATTGACCGTCAGCGACAGGGTGAGCGCCATCTGCTGCCGCTCCGGGTCGCCGGTGTAGCACCCGGCAAAACCCATGGCGGTATCGAGCATGGTGGCGTGGATGCCGCCATGCGGCAGACCTTGACGGTTCATCAGAAACGGCTCCAGTGGCAGTTCCAGCCGTGCAAAGTCTTTGGACCAGGCGCTCAGGCGATAGCCGAGATGGGTTTGCAGTGCCGAGGGCGGTTCGAGGAGGTTTGGGTCGATGTCCTGGGTCATGTCTTGTCCTTGGTCGCAGAGAGGCCCGCGCGGGCGAAGTCGGGTACATACTCCCCGAGGCGCAGGCCGCGTGCGGGGTCAGAGGCGTTGCCATCCAGCGCGCGTTTCTTGACGCCTTGCAGGATGGCCGCCATGCGGAAATAGCTGAAGGCGAGGTAGAAATGGAACCCCTCGATGGGCGCAATGCCGCGCCGTTCGCAATAGCGGGCGATGAAATCCGCGTCTGACCAAAGGCCAAGCGCGGCGCGGTCCACACCCGCAAGGCCGCGCCCCTCTGCGGTGGCGGGCATCGACCATTGCATGATCACGGCGGCAAGGTCGGCGTAGGGGTGGCCGAGGGTGGAAAGCTCCCAGTCGAGCACGGCGACGCAGGCGGTGCCCTGGGGCGCAAAGAGCAGATTGTCGAGGCGGTAGTCACCATGCACCAGCGTGCGTTGCCCATCCTCCGGGGGGATATGCGCATCGAGCCATACCATGAGGGCGGTCATGTCGGGCAGGTCATCGGTGGCGGTGGCGGTATATTGCGCGCACCAGCGGTCCACCTGTCGGCGGTAGTAATTACCGGAAGGGCCATAGTCCGTGAGGCCGGTTTGCGCGAGGTCAATGTCATGGATGGCGGCCAGAACGCGGTTCATCTCGTCGAGGATGGCGTGACGGTCGGGCGGGGTGAGGCCGGGCATCGCGGGGGCGTCAAAGCTGCGGCCTTGCACCTCGTCCATGATGTAGAAGGGCGTGCCGATGACCTGCGCGTCGTCGCACAGCAGGTGCATGCGGGCGACGGGGACGGATGTGTCTTGCAGCGCGCGCTGCACGCGGAATTCCCGCTCGACCGCATGGGCGGATTTCAAGAGCACGCCGGGCGGTTTGCGGCGCAGGACGTAGCTGCGCGTGGGGGTCATCAGACGGTAGGTGGGGTTGGATTGCCCGCCGCTGAATTTCTGCGCCGTGAGCGGCCCAGCAAAGCCCGGCAGATGCGCGGCAAGCCATGCCGCGACGGCGTCTGTATCAAGCGCGCTCATGCGCCGCCCCCGCGCAGGTCGGGGTGGATGTAATCGGCGAACTGGTCGCGCAGCGTGAGTTTCGAGACCTTGCCGGTGGCGGTCAGCGGCAGCGCCTCGACCCAGAGCAGATCGTCGGGCAATTGCCATTTGGCGAAATGGGTTTCCATATGGGCGCAGATCTCTGACAGTGCGGGGCGGTCCGGCCCTGTGGCCACCGCGACCAAGATGGGGCGTTCGCCCCATTTCGGATGCGGCACTGCGATCACCGCGCAGGCAGCGATGCCGGGATGCGAGAGGGCCGCGTTTTCCAGATCAATCGAGCTGATCCATTCGCCACCCGATTTCACCAGATCCTTGGCGCGGTCGCGGATCGTGAGCCGCCCCTCGGGGCCGACCGAGGCGACATCGCCGGTGCCAAACCAACCCTCGCCATCCATCGCGGCGCGGGTGGCCTCGGGGTTCTCGAAATAGCCGCTGATGACGGTATTGCCGCGAATGAATAGCTCGCCCGCCGCCTGTCCGTCATGCGGCAGGCGCTGGCCCGCGTCATCAACGATCTTGTACTCCACCCCAAAGAGGCGACGCCCGGCACAGCATTTGGCGGCGATGCGGTCCGCCATCGGCGCCGCTTGCAGCGCCGGGGGCAGGACGCCGTAAGCGCCGATCGGGCTGGTTTCGGTCATGCCCCAAGCCTGCGAGACCACGACGCCGCGCGTCTCATAGGCTTCGATCATCACGCGCGGCATGGCAGAGCCACCGACCACCAGATCGGCAAATCCGGCGGGGATGCGCCCCTGTGCCTTGATTTCCGCCAGCAGCCCCGCCCAGACCGTGGGCACCCCCCATGCGGAATAGACGCCCTCAGCGTCCATCAGGCGAAAGAGGCTGGCCCCATCGAGATGCGGTCCCGGCATCACCAGCGTCATGCCGGTGAGCGGTGCCACATAGGGCAGCCCCCAGGCATTGACGTGAAAGAGCGGCACCACAGGCAGCACGCGGCCCCCTGCGCGAAAGCTCGAGGTCTGGCAGAGCGGCACTTGCAGCGCATGCAAGAGCGTGGAGCGGTGGGTGTAAAGAGCGCCCTTGGGGTTGCCGGTGGTGCCGGAGGTGTAGCAAAGACCGGCGGCGGTCTCCTCAGCGAAGGTGGGCCAGTCAAATTCGGGCGGCTGCGCCGCCAGCAAATCCTCGTAGCAGAGCGCCTCAAAGGCGCAGTCTGGCATATGCGCGCGGTCGGTCAGGATCACAAAACGCAGGTCCGGCGGCAGAGCGGGCATGAGCGCCTCGATCAGCGGCACGAAGGTCAGATCGAGACACAAGAGCCGGTCGCCGGCATGCGCGATGATATAAAGCAATTGCTCATGCGAGAGGCGCGGGTTGAGGGTATGGCACACCGCGCCCATGCCCGAAATCCCGTAATAAAGCTCGAAATGCCGGTGGCCGTTCCACGCCAGTGTGCCGATCCGGTCGCCCGGGTCCAACCCAAGTGCCGTGAGCGCCTGCGCCAGCTGTGCCGCCCGCGCCAGCGTTTGCGGATAGCTCTGGCGGTGCAGATCGCCCTCGACCCGCGCGGACACGATGCCGTCGGCGGCATGCGCCTCGGCGGCGTGCAACAGGATGTCGATGATCCTGAGCGGCCGATGCATCATCTGGCCCTGCATGGTGGTTCCCTTCCTCGTCCCTCGCGGACGGACGGTGGCATGAAAGCGGAGGGGGATCAATCGGGGCGGAGGGGGTCTTGACTTGTTGCGAATAATTCTCATATTCATTCTCATGTCACATCATATCACAACCTTTCCGCCTCTGACCCGCCGCCGCGCGCTTGGCCTAGCGCTTGGCGCGGCCGTTCTTGCCTCGCGCCCTGCAGTCGCCCGAACCGCCCCGCTCGAGGTGGTCGCCACCACCGGCATGATCGCCGACGCCGCGCGGGTCGTGGGTGGCGACCGCGTTGCGGTGCGCGCCCTGATGGGGCCGGGGATTGATCCGCATTCCTACCGTCAGACCCGCAGCGATATTGCCGCTCTTGCCCGCGCCGATCTGGTGCTCTGGCACGGCCTTTATCTTGAGGCGCAGATGGAGGAGTTTTTGCTGAAACTTGCCGCGCGCTCGCCCGTTGTGCCGGTGGGCGAGGCGGTGCCCGACGCCGCGCGCATCGCGCATGAGGATTACGAGGGCCGCTATGATCCGCATGTCTGGATGGTGCCGGACCTGTGGGCCTCTGTTGTGGACCGCATCGCCAAGACACTGAGCGTCGAACGACCCGAGGATGCGGAGCTCTTTGCCAGCAATGCCGCGCGCTACAAAGAAGATCTGGCGCGGCTGGGCCGCTATGCCACGGGCGTTCTGGCCTCGGTGGCTGCGCCTGCACGCGTACTGGTTACGGCGCATGATGCCTTTGGCTATTTTGGCCGGGCCTATGGATATCAGGTGGAGGGCATTCAGGGGCTGTCCACGGAATCCGAGGCCGGTCTGGCGCGCATCCGTGATCTGGTCGATCTGTTGGTCAGTCGCCAGATCAGGGCGGTGTTTGTCGAGAGCACCGTGTCGGATCGCAATATCCGTGCCCTGATCGAAGGGGCGGCGGCGCAGGGCCATGAGGTGATCGTCGGCGGCGAGCTTTTCTCGGATGCGATGGGCGCACCCGGCACCTATGAGGGCAGCTATCTGGGCATGATCGACCATAATGTGACCACCATCGCGGGTGCTCTGGGCGGCACCGCCCCGGCGCGCGGCATGGATGACCGTCTGGCGGTGGGGGGATGAGCATGGCACTGGAACTGGTTGGCAGGGCCACGGCGCCAGACACTGACAGCCCGCTGTCGATCCGGGGGTTGACGGTCTCTTATGGTGAAAAGCCGGCGGTGTTTTCCGTTGATGTCAGTTTTCGCCCCGGTCAGATGACCGCCATAGTTGGCCCCAATGGCGCGGGCAAATCGACGCTGCTCAAGGCCGCACTCGGGATCATCCGGCCCCTGTCGGGGCAGATCACAAGCTATGGCCGCCCGCTGCACGAGGGGCGCGCGCGGATTGCCTATGTGCCGCAGCGCGCCAGCGTGGATTGGGATTTCCCGGCCCGTGTGCTCGATGTGGTGATGATGGGTCTCACCCGTGAACTGGGTCTCTTGGGCCGGGTGCGGGCCAGCCACCGCGCCCGCGCCACGGCCTGTCTTGACCGGGTCGGGATGGCAGGCTTTGCCCATCGCCAGATCGGGCAGCTCTCGGGCGGGCAGCAACAGCGGGTGTTTCTGGCGCGGGCCTTGGCGCAGGAGGCGGATCTCTATCTGCTGGATGAGCCCTTTGCTGGCGTCGATGCCGCCACGGAAAAGGCGATTATTGCGGTGCTGCACGGGTTGCGCGCCGAGGGCAAGACCGTGATCGCCGTGCATCACGATCTGGCCACGGTGGCCGAATATTTCGACCGTGTGTTCCTCATCAACACCACCGCCATTGCCGAAGGTCCGGTGGCCGAGGTGTTTACTCCTGCGCATTTGCAAACCGCCTATGGCGGGCGGCTGGCGCTGGCGCAGATGGGTGGGGCGGCGGCGGGCTGAGCATGCTTTGGGACGCGCTTACGCTGCAACTGGGCTATAACGCCACGCTGGTCACGCTGGGGGCGACGATGCTCGGCGTGGGAGCGGGGGCCACGGGCACCTATCTCTATCTGGGCAAGCGCGCGCTGGTGTCGGATGCCATCAGCCATGCCACGCTGCCAGGCGTCGTGCTGGGGTTCATGGTGATGGTGGCGCTGGGGGGTGAGGGCCGGTTTCTGCCGGGGCTGATGCTGGGGGCGGCGCTGTCGGCGGGTCTGGGTCTCTTGGCGGTGACAGGGTTGACGACGCGAACGCGGCTGCATGAGGATGCCGCGATTGGCGCGGTGCTGTCGGTGTTCTTTGGCTTTGGCGTTGTCCTGCTGACGGTGGTGCAGGTGATGGATGCCGGGCGGCAGGCGGGGCTTGAGACCTTTTTGCTGGGCGCTACGGCAGGCATGCTGCGCGACGAGGCGCTGACGATTGCGGCGGGCGGCGCCGTGGTTCTGGCGCTGGTGCGGCTCTTGCATCGGCCGATGATCCTTGTGGCCTTTGATCCCGAATATGCGGTGGGGCAGGGGATGCGGCTTGCGCGTGTCGATCTGGCGATGATGGGGCTGGCGCTGGCCATCACCGTGACCGGGCTCAAGGTGGTGGGTCTCGTGCTCATCGTGGCGCTCTTGATCATTCCGCCGGTGGCGGCGCGGTTCTGGTCCGAGCGCGCGGGGCATGTGGTGATGATCGCGGGGGCGATTGGCGGGGTTGCGGGCTATCTGGGGGCTGCGGTGTCGGCCACGGCACCGGACCTGCCCACGGGGCCGCTCATTGTGCTGGCAGCCTTTGCGCTCTTTGTGCTGTCGCTCTTGATGGCGCCGGGGCGCGGCGTGCTGGCGGCGGCGCTGCGGCATCTGCGGTTTCAGCGGCGGGTGCATCTGCGCCAAGGTCTCTTGGCGTTGGCGGCGGGGCAGCCGGTTTACGAGCCGTTGACCCTGCGCCTGATGCGCCGGGCCGGGCTGGCGCGGGCCGATGGCGTCGCGACCGAAACAGGGCGCGCCATGGCGGCGCGGGCGCGGCTGGATGAGCGGCGCTGGCAAATCCTGCGCTCGGACCCGGCGTTCGAGGCGGCGGCGGCGCGGTACGACGGGCTGACACCGTTGGACGAGGTATTGACGGGCGACCAAATTGCCGCACTGGACCGGGGGCTTGGGCCAGAGGGGGCGGTGTGATGGGGCAGGATTTCGTCATGCTGTCGCTCACGCCGCTGCTGATTGGCATTGCGGCGGCGGTGGCCTGTGCGCTGCCGGGGAATTTCCTGCTGCTGCGACGGCAGGCGCTGATCGGCGATGCGATCAGCCATGTGGTTTTGCCGGGGATCGTGGCCGGGTTCCTTGTGACCGGCATGGTCGCCACCGGGCCGATGATGCTGGGGGCGGCGGCGGCGGCGCTGGTGGCTGTGATCCTGATCGAGGTGATCCGCCGTCTGGGCCGGATCGAACCGGGGGCGGCGATGGGCGTGGTCTTTACCGCCATGTTCGCCGCGGGCGTGCTGCTTCTGGAACAAAGCGCCGCCTCTGGCGTGCATCTCGACGTGCAACACGCGCTTTATGGCAATCTCGAAAGCCTGATCTGGCTGGATGGCTATGGCTGGGGCGCGCTGACCGATCCGACGGCGCTGGCAGGCTTGCCGCCCGAACTGGGGCGGATGGTCGCCGTCCTGCTCTGCACCGTGCTTTTTATCGCGGTGCTGTGGCGCCCCTTGGTGATTGCGACCTTTGACGAGGGATTTGCCCGCGCCATGGGCATCCCAACGGCCATTTTGGGGCTGGCCTTGGTGGCGGTGGCGGCGCTGGCGGCGGTGGCGGCCTTTGACGCGGTGGGGTCGATCATCGTGATCGCGATGTTCATCTGCCCCCCCGCGAGCGCCCGTCTGATGACGGACCGATTGGGACGTCAGGTGGCGTGGAGCGTGGTCTTTGCCACGCTGTCGGCGGTGTTGGGCTATGTGCTGGCGGGCTACGGCCCGCTCTGGCTGGGCTATGACAATGCGGTCAGTGCGGCGGGCATGATCGCCACGGTCTCTGGTGTAATCCTTGGGGGAGCCGCGCTTTTTGGTCCGCGGCGGCAGAGCGTCAGCCGCGCAGACGCCACGTCTCTCGCATCAACTCTGGCAGAATAGCCGCGCAGCGTGCATAGCGGGGCAGCATCCGGCGTGGGCTGGCGAACGCGCGCCACAGCCATTCGAAGGCCAGACGTCGCAGCCAGAGCGGCGCGCGCGGTTGCACCCCGGCGATGAAATCAAGCCCGGCACCGATGCTGGCAAAGCCCATATGCGGCAGGGCGGCATTGGCGCGGGCGGCGAAAATCTCTTGCTTGGGCGCGCCAAGCGCCACGAGGCATAACCCCGCACCCGAGGCGCGCAGCGCGGCAATCACCTCGGCCCCTTGAGGGCCCGTTGGATCAAAGGTCATCGGTGGCGCGATGCGCGCGGCGATCACCAGCCCCGGCACACGGGCGCAAAGCCCCTCTCCGGCGGCGTGCAAGGCCGTCTCAGTGCTGCCGACAAGGGCCACGGTTGCCCCGGCATCGGCCGCAAGCTGCGCCATCGGCACCACCAGATCGGCCCCTGGCACCAGCCCGACGGGACGCCCGGCAAGGTACGACAGCCATACCACCGGGTTGCCATCGGCAACGATCAGATCATGCTGCGCATAGGCCGCCAGAAAGGCGGGATCGCGGCGCAGTTTCACCAGATGGTCAAGGTTGAGCGTTGCCAGCGCAAAGCCGCTCTTGTCGCGCAACCGATTGCTCAGGACCATTAGCAGGCGCGAGGCATCGCGGGGCGCGATCCGTATCACCTGATCCTGAATGTTAAATTCCACCCGATTCCCCTACGAAAGTCGCGGCCTTTGGTGCTATATCTACCCTAGTGCGTGGTGACACTAGGGCGAAAATGTGCAGCTTTTGCGGCGACGCGGTGGGCGACTGTGCCCGCGTTGCATCAGGGGCGTGCAAAGGCTTGAAACTGTAGGGAAATGGTCGGATTGTTGCCATGATCCTGTGATTATCCGAGGCGCAAGATACAGGGGTAATGATGCAGGCAGAGGGCAGAGGGAGCAGCAGCCGAGAGACACGGCTGGGGCGCGTGGCGCTGGTGGGCTGCGGATTCGTGGCCGATCTCTACATGCGGTCGCTCGCGGCCCATCCCGAGATTGCCGTGATCGCCGCCCATGACCATGATCCCGCGCGGCTGGCCAAATTTGCGGCGCATTGGGGCGTTGCGACCGACGCGACCCTCGCGGCGCTCTTGGCGCGGCTCAGCCCCGGCGATGTGGTGCTGAACCTCACGAACCCTGCGGCGCATTATGCCGTGAGCCGCGCCTGTCTTGAGGCAGGCCATCACGTCTGGTGCGAAAAGCCGCTGACGCTTGACATCGCGCAGGCCCGCGCGCTGCATGATCTGGCAGGCGCGCGCGGGCTCATGCTGGCCTCTGCGCCCTCGTCGGTGCTGGGCGAGGCGGCACAGGTGCTGATTGGCGCGGTGCGGCGCGGTGTGGCGGGCACGCCCCGGCTGATCTATGCCGAGATGGATGACGGCTTTATCCCGCAGGCCCCCTATGCCAAATGGCAGAGCGAGAGTGGGGCAGCGTGGCCCCATGCCGATGAATTCGCGGTTGGCTGCACGCTGGAGCATGCGGGCTATGTCCTGAGTTGGCTGATCGCCATGTTCGGCAGCGTGACGCGGGTCGTGTCGGCCTCTGCCGAGGTCATCCCCGATAAACCGGGTGCGGCGGGGGCACCCGATGTTTCGGTTACTGTGCTTACCTTCGAGAATGGCCCGGTGGCGCGGCTCACATGCTCGATTGTGGCCTCTCATGATCACCGCCTGCGGGTCTTTGGTGACGAGGGCGTGTTGCAGGTGCGCGAGGTTTGGGACAATGCGGCGGCCGTGCGGTTCTACCGGCGGTTCACCCTGCGGCGCAGGCTGATCGAGCATCCCATCGGGCAGCGCATCCGCGCGCGTGGGCCCTCGCATCCCAAGGTGGGGCGGTGGGGGGCGGCGTCGATGAATTTCGCCCTTGGTCCTGCCGAGATGCTGGCGGCTCTGGCCGAGGGGCGCGCCTGTCGGTTGACAAATGCCATGGCGCTGCATCTGACCGAGGTGACACTGGCGCTTCAGGGTCCAAGCGGCGTGGCGGAGATCGAGAGCCGCTGCGCCCCGATGGAGGTGGCAGCATGGGTCTGAGCCTAGTTGTCACCGGTGCAGGCGGGTTTCTGGGCCGGGCAGTGGTCGCAGAGGCCCGCGCGCGGGGTCATGCGGTGCGGGGCGTGACGCGCGCCGAGGTGGATCTGGCGGCGGGCGGGGTGGGCGACATGCTCGACGGGATTGACTGCGTGATCCATCTGGCCGGGGCGCTCTCGGGGGACTGGGCCGTGCAGGACCGCGACACGCTCACCGCCACGCGCCACCTCATTGCGGCGATGCAGGCGCAGCCTTTGCCGCCGCGTCTGGTGCTGGCGAGTTCGATTGTCGTCTACAGCGCCGATGCGCTGGGCGTTGTCACCGAGGCAACGCCGCTGGAAGACCGGCCGCAGCGGCGGGACGCCTATGCCCGCGCCAAGCTGGCGCAAGAGGCGATGTTGCGCGAGAGTGGCCTGCGCCACACCATTTTGCGCCCCGGTGCGATCCTTGGGCCGGGGCGGGTGATGAATGCCCATCTGGGGCCGGGGATCGGGGGCACGCTGATCCTGATGGAGCGGGGCGGCGAGGTGCCGGTGGTGTCGCTGGCCGATTGCGCCCGCGCCTTTGTTCTGGCGGCAGAGGCACCGGGCGAGGGGCGTGCGCTCAATATTCTGGGCGCGGACCTGCCGACGCGGGCGCGGTATGTGGACGCCCTGCGGGCCACAGGCTGGCCGCGCCATGTGGTGCCGTTCAACTGGCGACTGCTGGCACCCTTGGCGGGGTTGCTCTCGCCCTTGGGCGCGCGCGTGCCGGGTCTCTTGCGCCCCGCCGTGTTGCGCGCGCGGATGCGGCCGCTCAGCTATGATATCGCAGCGGCGGAATTGGCGCTGGGCTGGCAGCCGCAAGACGATTTCGAGACGGCGTTTGCGCGCGCGGCGGAGGGCGCGGCATGACCCTGCGCATCGCCTATCTGACCGGCGAATATCCCCGCGCCACCGATACGTTTATTCAGCGCGAAGTGGCGGCGCTGCGGGCGCGGGGCCTCACGGTCGAGACCTGCTCGATCCGCCGCACCGGGGCGGAGCATCACACCGGACCCGAGCAGCGGGCCGAGGCGGCGGGGACGTTTCATGTGCTCGAATCCGCGCTCTCATTCCGCCGTTTGATTGCGGCGCATCTGGCGGCGTGGCGCAGGCCGGGGGCGTGGCTGCGCGCCCTGCGTCTGGCATGGCGCACCAGCCCTGGCGGAATCAAGGCGACGCTTTACCAGGTCATCTATCTCGCCGAAGCGGCCGTTCTGGCGGAGCATTTGCGCGCCCGTGGGCTGACGCATCTGCACAATCACATCGCAAAATCGAGCTGCACCGTGGCGATGCTCATGTCGGAAATGTCGGGCATTCCCTATAGTTTCACGCTGCACGGGCCGGATATTTTCTATGAGCCCTATCGCTGGCGGCTGGATGAAAAGATCGCCCGCGCGCGTTTCGTTGCCTGTATCAGCCACTTCGCCCGCTCGCAGGCAATGGCGTTTTCCGCGCCGGAGCATTGGAACAAGCTGCATATCGTGCATTGTGGCGTCGATCCGGCGCGTTATGACACGCAGACCCCAAAGGCGCGTGCGCATTTGGTTTTTGTTGGCCGTCTGGCGGGGGTCAAAGGCGTGCCGGTGCTCTTGCAGGCGCTGCAAGGACTGATAGCCGAACACCCCGATCTGCGCCTGACGCTGGTGGGCGACGGACCAGAGCGCGCGGCGCTTGAGACTTTGGCGCAGGGTTTGGGCGACCACGTTGAGTTCGTCGGCTATCAGTCACAAGACGCGGTGGCGGCGCTTTTGTCAGAGGCGACGCTGCATGTCCTGCCCAGCTTTGCCGAGGGCGTGCCGGTCGTGTTGATGGAGGCGATGGCGGCGCGGGTGCCGGTGGTGACAACCCGCATCGCCGGCGTGCCGGAATTGGTCGAGGACGGGGTGAGCGGCCTCTTGGTGCCGCCCGGTGATGCCGATGCCCTGCGTGTGGCGCTTGGTCGGTTGCTCACTGATGCCGACCTCTGCCGCGCCATGGGCGAGGCGGGGCGCGTCCGGGTGCGGACCGAGTTTGCCTCGGACACCGAGGCGGCATGGCTGGCCGCTCTTTTTCAGGGTTATGCAGAGGGGGTGCCCCCCAAACACCTCAGACCGGAAGGGCAAGAATGAAAATCGCCGTTGTTCTGATCGGACGCAATGAGGGCGCGCGGCTTGTGGCGAGCCTCGCCTCGCTCAGCGGGCAGGGGCTGCGGGTGGTTTATGTCGATAGCGGTTCGAGCGATGGCAGCGTGGCCGCAGCGCGGGCGGCAGGGGCCGAGGTGGTGGAGTTGGACACAACCACGCCCTTTACCGCCGCGCGGGCGCGCAACGCAGGCTTTGCCGCGCTGGCCCCGGACCTGCCCGACGCGGTGCAATTCATCGACGGCGATTGCATCGTGGTGCCGGGGTGGATCGACCGGGCTGCTGTGGCGCTGATGGCGGAGGACCGCATCGGCCTT
>Ga0209345_10001468_pt1 | contig 28092 bp, 26 predicted proteins | sample Cruoilmetagenom7_FD_187294 | JGI IMG/M metagenome (GOLD analysis project Ga0209345, IMG submission 187294) | Oil polluted marine microbial communities from Coal Oil Point, Santa Barbara, California, USA - Sample 7 (SPAdes) (version 2) | ecosystem: Environmental > Aquatic > Marine > Oil seeps ...
TTCCGATCTGACGCAGACACTTCTGACGGACCTGATCCTGATGCCGATGGCAGATGGCGCGGCACCCATGGAGGGTGCCGTGTTGCTGGAAGGGGCGCGCATCCTGTGGGCCGGAGCGGCGTCGGATGCGCCCGCTGCCGCGCATGTGGAGCGGCTGGGGGGGCGTTTGGTGACGCCCGCGCTGATCGACTGTCATACGCATGTCGTGCACGGCGGCAACCGCGCCGCAGAATTCGCATGGAGACTGGAAGGGGCGAGCTATGCCGAGGTGGCCCGCGCAGGCGGTGGCATCCTGTCAACGGTTCGGGCGACGCGCGGCGCGAGCGAGGCGGATTTGCTGGCGCAGGCCTTGGCCCGAGTCGATGCGATGATCGCCGAGGGTGTCGCGGTGATCGAGGTGAAGTCGGGCTATGGTCTTGATATTGATACCGAGTTGCGGATGCTGCGGGTGGCGCGTGCCATCCGCCAGAACCGTCCGGTGCAGGTGGTGACAAGCTGGCTGGCGGCCCATGCGGTGCCGCCCGAATATGCAGGGCGCGGCGACGATTATCTGGATGAGGTGGTGCTGCCGGGGCTGCGGGCCGCCCATGCAGCCGGGCTGGTCGATGCGGTGGACGGGTTCTGCGAGGGGATCGCCTTCTCGCCAGCCCAGATCGCGCGGGTCTTCGATCTGGCACGCCAGCTTGGCCTTCCCGTGAAGCTGCATGCCGAGCAGCTCTCATCATTGGGCGGGGCCAGCCTCGCCGCAGGTCATGGCGCCCTGTCGGCGGATCATCTGGAATATGCCACGCCCGGTGATGTGGTGGCGATGGCGGCTGCGGGCACGGTGGCTGTGCTGCTGCCCGGTGCTTTCTATACGCTGCGCGAGACGCAGGTGCCGCCCGTGGCCGCATTCCGTGCCGCTGGCGTGCCGATGGCGCTGGCCACCGACTGCAATCCGGGATCCTCGCCCATGACATCCTTGCTGCTGGCCATGAACATGGGCTGCACGCTGTTCCGCCTGACCCCTTTGGAGGCTTTGGCGGGCGTGACGGTGAACGCTGCGCGCGCGCTGGGCCTGCGGGATCAAGGGGTGATCCGGGCAGGGGCGCTTGCCGATCTGGCGGTCTGGGATGTGGCAGATCCGGCAGAGCTGGCCTATCGTATCGGGGGCAACCCCTTGTTTCGACGTTACTTCAGGGGGCAGGCATGATCCGTCCGGGACAGATGACATTGGCGCAACTGGCCGCCGTCCATGCGGGTGGCGCAGTGCCGCCGATTGATCCGGCCTCGCGCGCCGGGGTGGAACAGGCCGCCGCGATGGTGGCCGATGCCGCGCGGGGACAGGTGGCGGTCTACGGGGTGAACACGGGGTTTGGCAAGCTGGCCAGCCGCAAGATCGCCCCCGAAGACACGGCTACGCTGCAACGCAACCTGATCCTGTCACATTGTTGCGGGCTGGGTGATCCGCTGGAGGCGCCCCTGGTCCGGCTGATGCTGATGCTCAAGGCCGCGAGCCTTGCGCGCGGTGCATCAGGCGTGCGCTGGGAGGTGATCGCCCTGATCGAAGGGATGTTGGCGCATGACGTGCTGCCGGTGATCCCGCAGCAGGGATCGGTCGGGGCCTCGGGCGACCTTGCGCCTTTGGCACATATGGCCGCCGTGATGATCGGCGCGGGCGAGGCGACTTATATGGGCTGCCGGATGCCCGGCGCCGAGGCGCTGGCGGCGGCGGGGCTGGCTCCCGTCGTTTTTGGCCCGAAAGAGGGGCTGGCTTTGATCAACGGGACGCAGTTTTCCACCGCCGCAGCGCTTGGCGGGCTGTTCGACGCATGGCGCAATCTGGAAGGGTCTGTTGTCACATCTTGCCTCTCCACCGATGCGATCATGGGATCGGATGCGCCGCTTCTTGCCGGTATCCACGATTTGCGCGGTCATGCGGGCCAGATCGCAGTCGCCGCTGCCATGCGCGGTTTGATGGAAGGGTCGGCCATTCGTGACAGTCACCGCGAGGGCGATACCCGCGTGCAGGATCCGTATTGCATCCGCTGCCAGCCGCAAGTGGCCGGAGCCTGCATGGACCTGCTGCGCATGGCTGGCCGCACGCTCGAGATCGAGGCGAATGCCGTGACGGATAACCCCTTGGTTCTGCTTGAGGAAGGGCGCATCGTCTCGGGCGGGAATTTCCATGCGGAGCCGGTGGCCTTTGCCGCCGATCAGATCGCGCTGGCGATTGCCGAGATTGGCGCGATTGCCCAGCGGCGCGTGGCGCTGATGGTCGATCCGACGCTGAGCTTCGATCTGCCGCCTTTCCTGACGCCCGATCCGGGGCTGAATTCAGGCTTCATGATCGCCGAGGTGACGACCGCCGCTTTGATGAGCGAGAACAAGCATCTGGCCAATCCCTGTTCCACCGACAGCACGCCGACCAGCGCCAATCAGGAGGATCATGTGAGCATGGCCGCCCATGGTGCGGTGCGTCTGGCGCGGATGAACCGCAACCTGTCGGCCATTCTGGGGGTCGAGTTGCTGGCGGGGTGTCAGGGGATCGAATTCCGGGCGCCATTGCAGACATCTGCCCCGCTGCGTGACGTGCTGGCGCGGGTGCGGAGGCAGGTCGCGACCCTTGGCGCGGATCGCTACATGGCGCCGGATCTTGCCATCGGGCAGGCCCTGATCGCGGGCGGTGAGGTGCAGGCCGCGGCAGGGATCGCACTGGAGATCGCAGGATGAGCGTCGAGGTCACGCGCGGGCAGGGCGCCATCGTGCTGGGCCTGCCGCATACCGGGCTTGAGGTGCCATCTGACATCATGGCAGGGCTGAACGCGCGCGGGCAGGCACTGGCGGATACGGACTGGCATATCGACAGGCTTTACATGGGCTTGCGGACCGATGTTACGGTGGTGCGTCAGACTGTGCACCGCTATGTCATCGACGTGAACCGGGGTGCGGATGATGCCAGCCTCTATCCCGGTCAGGCGACAACAGGCCTCTGCCCGACTACCGATTTCGACGGGGAACCGATCCATCTGGCGGGTCATGCTCCCGATCAGGCCGAGGTTGCGGCGCGGATCGCGGCCCATCACACCCCCTATCATCAGGCGTTATCCACAGAGCTGGCGCGGGTGCGGGCGATCCACGGGATTGCGATACTTTACGATTGTCATTCGATCCGGTCGCGGATTCCGCATCTGTTCGACGGAACCTTGCCCGATTTCAACATCGGCACGAATCTATCCACAAGCTGCGCGCCGCTTGTGGAGAAAGCTGTGGAAGAAATCTGCCGTGCGGCGACGGGTTTTTCGACCGTGGTGAATGGCCGCTTTCGCGGTGGCTGGACGACGCGCCATCACGGTCAGCCCGCGGAAGGCATCCATGCCATCCAGATGGAACTGGCCCAGTCCACCTACATGGAGGAAGCGCCGCCCTGGCGCTGGGACGACGCACGGGCCGCGCGATTGCGCGTCACCCTCGCGCAGATCCTCGACGCGCTCCAATCTCTTGCAGACAGAAAGGTTCTGACATGACCACGCCCCGCATCATCGGCAGCCGTCACAACACGCGTGATATCTTCCCGCCCACCGGCACCACGCTGACCGCGAAAAGCTGGCTGACCGAGGCACCGCTCCGGATGCTGATGAACAATCTGCATCCCGATGTGGCGGAGAACCCGCATGAGCTGGTGGTTTACGGCGGCATCGGTCGCGCCGCGCGGACATGGGAGGATTTCGACGCCATCGTGGCCGCGCTGACCGATCTGAACGCGGATGAGACGCTGCTGGTGCAATCGGGCAAGCCTGTGGGCGTGTTCCGCACCCATGAGAACGCGCCGCGTGTGCTGATCGCGAACTCGAACCTCGTGCCGCATTGGGCGACGTGGGACCATTTCAACGAACTCGATAAGAAGGGTCTGGCGATGTATGGCCAGATGACGGCGGGGTCGTGGATCTATATCGGCACCCAGGGAATCGTGCAGGGCACCTACGAGACCTTTGTCGAGGCGGGGCGGCAGCACTATGGCGGCTCACTGACCGGACGCTGGATCCTAACGGGGGGCTTGGGCGGCATGGGGGGCGCGCAGCCGCTGGCGGCCGTGATGGCAGGGGCCTGCTGTCTTGCCGTGGAATGCGACGAGACGCGCGCCGATTTCCGACTGCGTACCCGCTATGTCGATGAAAAGACACGCGATCTGGATGAGGCGCTTGCGATGATCGACCGCTGGACCAAGGCGGGCGAGGCGAAGTCCGTAGCCCTGATCGGCAATGCGGCGGATATGTTCCCGCAGCTTTTCGCCCGGATGCAGGCGGGCGGTATGCGCCCTGATATCGTGACCGACCAGACCTCGGCCCATGATCCGGTGCATGGCTACCTTCCGCAGGGCTGGAGTGTTGCGGAATGGCGCGCCAAGCAGGAGGCCGCGCCCAAGGAAGTGGAAGCCGCCGCCCGCGCTTCGATGAAGGTGCATGTGGCGGCGATGGTGGATTTCTGGAACGCGGGTGTGCCGGTCCTCGATTACGGCAACAACATCCGTCAAGTGGCGCTGGAGGAGGGGTTGGAGAACGCTTTTGCCTTCCCCGGCTTCGTGCCCGCCTATATCCGGCCGTTGTTCTGTCGCGGCGTGGGGCCCTTCCGCTGGTGCGCGCTGTCGGGCGATCCCGAGGATATCTACAAGACGGACGCCAAGGTGAAGGAACTGATTGACGATCCGCATCTGCACAACTGGCTCGACATGGCCCGCGAACGGATCAGCTTTCAGGGGCTGCCTGCCCGGATCTGCTGGGTCGGGCTGGGGCTGCGGCACAAGCTGGGTCTGGCCTTCAACGAGATGGTGCGCAACGGAGAGCTGTCTGCCCCCATCGTGATCGGACGCGACCATCTGGACAGCGGCTCGGTCGCCAGTCCGAACCGCGAGACGGAAGCGATGAAGGACGGGTCGGATGCGGTGTCCGACTGGCCTTTGCTCAACGCTTTACTGAACACGGCCTCTGGCGCGACATGGGTCAGCCTGCATCACGGTGGCGGCGTCGGCATGGGCTTTTCACAGCATTCCGGCATGGTGATCTGCTGCGATGGCACAGGGGAGGCCGACCGGCGGCTGGAGCGGGTGCTCTGGAACGATCCTGCGACCGGCGTGATGCGCCATGCGGATGCAGGCTATGACATCGCCTTGGATTGTGCGCGGGAGCATGGTCTGAACCTGCCGGGAATCCTCGGTCGTTGACCCTGTGCCCGGGGCCAGCGGCGCGTTTTTGGATATTTGCGGCAAGAAGAAGCACGGCGCGCCCCCGTCCTGATTGACCCGGTGACCTGCGGTGGCTATTCCGCGTGCCGGTCTGGTGCGGGAGGTGCGTTGTGCAGACGATGATCGCGGGATTCGGACTGGGCCTTTCGCTGATCCTTGCGATCGGGGCGCAAAACGCCTTCGTCCTGAGGCAAGGCATCCGGCGCAGCCATGTCTTTGCAGTGTGCCTGACCTGCGCGCTCAGCGATGCGCTGCTGATCGCTGCCGGTGTGGCAGGTTTTGGCAGCCTGGCGCAGGCTGTGCCCTGGATCGAGACAGTGATGCGCTGGGGCGGCGCGCTGTTCCTGATCGCCTATGGCGCGCGGGCGTTGCTGTCGGCCTGGCGCGGCGGGGCTGTGCTGAGCGTGGAGGGCGGCGCGGTCGAGGCGCTGGGGCCTGTGCTGGCCACATGTCTGGCGCTGACCTGGCTGAACCCGCATGTCTATCTGGATACGGTGGTTTTGCTGGGCAGCGTCGCGGCGCAATACGAGGACCGCTTGAGCTTTGCCGTCGGGGCGATGACGGCGAGTTTCGTCTTCTTTTTCACGCTGGGTTTCGGCGCACGCCGTCTCGCGCCGCTGTTTGCCCGCCCGCAGGCGTGGCGGGTGCTGGATCTTGGCGTCGGCCTGTTGATGTGGGCCATCGCTGCGGCGCTGATCCGCGGCGCCTAAGATGCGAGAGAGACGCGGATTTTTCCCTCCGCCTCTTGCAGCGCGCCGGGCTTCGTGACTTGATGCCGCCATGAGCATCGAACAAAGACAGGCCCGCCCGGTTCTGGGTGTTTTCTGGATGGTGGTGACGGGCCTATTGTTCGTGGGTGTCACCGCGCTTGTGAAGTATCTGGGCCCCGGTATTCCTGCCCCCGAGGCGGCATTTTTGCGCTATGCCATCGGGCTTGTGTTCCTGATCCCGCTGATCCGGCCCATGCTGCGCACGCAGTTGTCGCGCCGTCAGTGGGGGTTGTTCACGGCGCGCGGGCTGGCGCATTCCATGGGCGTCGCCTTGTGGTTCTATGCCATGGCGCGGATCCCGATCGCGGATGTCACGGCGATGAACTATCTCGCACCCATCTATGTCACCCTGGGTGCCGCGGTATTCCTTGGCGAAAAGCTGGCGGCGCGGCGGGTGATCGCGATTTTCGTCGCGCTGATCGGGGCGCTGATCATCCTGCGTCCGGGGTTCCGCGAGATCGGCCCCGGTCACATTGCGATGCTGGGGGCGGCGGTCGTCTTCGGGGCCTCCTACCTGCTGGCGAAACTGCTGACCGACGAGACCAATGCCGCCATCGTCGTGGGGATGCTGTCGATCTGGGTCACTGTCGGCCTTGCGCCCATGGCCATCGCGGTCTGGGCGCCGCCCAGCCCTCATGCGCTGATCGTGCTGACGCTGGTCGCGCTGTTGGCCACGGCGGGGCATTACACGATGACATTGGCCTTTGCCGCTGCTCCGGTCACCGTGACACAGCCGGTCACGTTCCTGCAATTGGTCTGGGCCGTGGCCCTGGGCGCGCTTTTCTTTGACGAGGGTGTGGACATCTGGGTGGTCGCAGGGGGGCTGGTCATCCTTGGCTCCGTGACCTTCATCACATGGCGCGAGGCGATGCTGAAACGCCAGACCGTCACCCCGCCCGCACCCGCAACCAAGGTCTGAGGCGCGCGCCGACCAAGGTTGCCGTGATCAGCCTGCCTGTGCCGCAGCGCCGCGCGGGTCCAGCAGGCCGTCCAGCACGGCGGCACTGGTGATCCGGCCCAGCGGGCGGCCCGCGCCATCCTGCACGATCAGCGTCGCGTCGCCCCCCGTCTGGAGGGCCAGCATCACGTCGTGCAATGGCGCCTTGTGTCCGATGGGCCGGCCGGTTTCCGCCCCTTGCAGCGGGTGCATCACATCCTCGGCGGTCAACACGCCCAGCGGGTTCATATGGGCCACGAATTCGGCCACGTAATCGGTCGCAGGATTTGTGAAGATCTGCTGCGGCGTCCCGCATTGCACGATACGCCCGCCTTCCATGATGGCGATGCGGTTGCCAATCTTGAAAGCCTCGTCCAGATCGTGACTGACGAAGATGATCGTGCGCTTCAAAGCTGATTGCAGTTCCAGCAACTCGTCCTGCAACTTGGCGCGGATCAGAGGGTCAAGCGCCGAGAAGGGTTCGTCCATCAAGAGGATCGGCGCTTCGGTGGCAAAGGCGCGGGCCAGCCCCACGCGTTGCTGCATCCCGCCGGACAGCTCGCCCACACGGCGGTCTGCCCATTGGGACAGGCCGACGAGTTCCAACTGCGCGTCCACCCGTTCGCGGCGTTCCGCGCGGCTCATCCCGCCCAGTTCGAGCCCGAGCCCCACGTTCTCGCGCACGCTGCGCCATGGCAGCAGGCCGAATTGCTGGAACACCATTGCTACGCGGTGCAGGCGGATACGGCGCAGCGTGGCGGCATCGGCATGGGTGACATCCACCAGCACATTGCCGTCGCAGACATGGGCAGCCCCCCGGCAGACCGGGTTCAACCCGTTCACCGCGCGCAACAATGTGGATTTGCCGGACCCCGAAAGGCCCATCAGGACAAGGATCTCGCCCTCGGTCACGTCGAGGCTGCAATCATGCACGCCCAGAACCTGCGCGGTGCTTTGCTGGATCTCGGACCGGCTGAGGCCCTTGTCCATCAGGGGCAGGGCGCGTTCGGGTTGGTCTCCGAAGACGATCGAGACATTGTCGAAGCGGACAGCCACGCCTGCGGTGTCCTTGGGGGCTGTGGTGCGGGTCATTTGCGTTCGATCCTCAGCATCCGGTCCAGCAGGATGGCCAGCACCACGATCACCAGCCCGGATTCAAACCCCAGCGCCGGGTTCACGCGGTTGAGGGCTTGCAGAACCGGCACGCCCAGCCCGTCCGCGCCCACCAGCGCCGCGATGACCACCATCGACAGGGACAGCATGATGGTCTGGTTCAGCCCGGCCATGATCTGCGGCAGGGCGTAGGGCAGTTCCACCTTGAGCAGGGTCTGGCGCGGGGTGGCGCCAAAGGCTTGTGCGGCCTCCAGCAGGGCAGTGGGCGTGGCGGTGATACCCAGATGGGTGAGGCGGATCGGCGCAGGCAGCACGAAGATCACCGTGGCGATCAGGCCGGGCACCATGCCGATGCCGAAAAAGACAATGGCGGGAATAAGATAGACGAAGGTGGGCAGTGTCTGCATCAGGTCGAGCACGGGCCGCATCGCACGAAAAAGGCGCGGGCGATGTGCGGCGGCGATGCCGATGGGCACACCCAGCCCCATGCAGACCACACAGGCCGCCAGCACCAGCGTCAGCGACTGCGTGGTCTGGGTCCAGTAGCCCTGATTGACGATGAAGAGAAAACCCAGCCCCACCAGCACGGCGGGCTTCCAGTTGCGCTGCACCAGCACGGTCAGCGCCACGAACGCGCCGATCACGATCAGAGGATGCGGGGTCTGCAAGACCCAGAGGATCCCGGCAATGAGCGCATCAAGACCGTCCGACATGCCGTCGAAAAAGAAGGCGGCGTTGATCTCGAGCCACGTGAAGACGCGGTCTGCGTAGTCGCCCACGGGGATCTTGGTGTCGGTCAACCAGTTCATCGGGTCGCGCGCCCTTTTCGTTCTGATGGCACCTCTGGAAACCCCCTCCCCCGATGCGGGGGAAGGGGAGCAGGTCCCGGATTACAGCCCCAGAGCAGCGCGGGCGGCGGGCAGGGCCTCGGCGCCGTCACGGGTGGTGACACCGGCCAGCCAGCCGTCCAGCACATCAGGGTTCGCGGTCAGCCATGTCGTCGCAGCCTCGGCCGGATCGGTGCCATCATCCAGGATCGCACCCATGATCTCGTTTTCCATGGCCAGCGTGAATTCCAGATTGCCGAAGAAGGCACCTAGGTTGGGACATTCGGCGGCATAGCCCGCGCGCGTGTTGGTGCGCACCTCGGCGCCGCCCAGATTGGGGCCGAACCAGTCGTCGCCGCCTTCCAGATAGGTCATGTCGAAATTGGCGTTCATGGGATGCGGCTCCCACCCCAGAAAGACGATCGGCTCGCCGCGCCGGTCGGCGCGCGTCACCTGCGCCAGCATCCCCTGTTCCGAACTTTCGGCCACAGCAAAGCTACCCAAACCGAAGGCGTCGGCGGCGATCATGTCCATGATCAGGCGGTTGCCATCGTTGCCGGCCTCGATCCCGTAGATCTTGCCTTCCAGCGCATCGGCGTGGGTGGCGATGTCGGCGAAGCTCTCGATCCCCAGATCGGCGGCGGCGCGGTTTACGGCAAGCGTATATTTCGCGCCGGTCAGGTTGGTGCGGACCGTGTCCACGGTGCCTGCGTCACGATAGGGCGCGATGTCGGCCTCCATCGTGGGCATCCAGTTGCCAAGGAACACGTCAATATCGCCCTTGGACAGCGAGATATAGGTGACCGGCACGGACAGGATCTTGGTCTCGGTCTCGTATCCGATCGCCTCCAGCACCACCGATGTCGCGGCGGTGGTCGCGGTGATGTCGGTCCAGCCCACATCCGAGAAGGTGACCTTGTCGCATTGTGCGAAGGCAGGTGTGGCGGCCAGCAGGGCCAGGGCCGTCAGGGTGTGTTTGAAGGTCATCTCGGTCTCCCGTGTTGTTCTTGATTGACGAGTCAATAAAAAAGCATTTAGCGTCTCAGGGCAAGTTTATCGGAGAAAACCATGCCCAAGCTCGGGATGGAGCCTATACGCCGGGCCGCCCTGGTGGAAGCAACAATTGCCGAGATCGGCAGCACCGGATCGCTTGACGTGACGGTGGCGCAGATCGCGCGGCGCGCGGGCATGTCCTCTGCGCTGGCCCATCACTACTTTGGCGGGAAAGAGCAAATATTCCTTGCCGCCATGCGCCATACGCTCACGGTCTATGCCGCAGGCGTGCGGGGTGCGCTGGTCATGGCGACGGGTCCGCAGGGGCGGCTGGAGGCGATCGTTCGGGCCAGTTTCGCCGGCAGCAACTTCCGCCGCGAGGTGGTGTCGGCCTGGCTGAATTTCTACGTGCTGGCGCAGGTCTCGGAGGATGCGCGCCGTTTGCTGGCAGTCTATCAGGGCAGGCTGCGGTCGAACCTGACCCATGACTTGCGCCCTCTGGTCGGGCTGCGGGCCAACGACGTGGCCGATAGGATCGCGGCGTTGATCGACGGTGTCTACCTGCGTCAGTCGCTGGGGCAGGGTCAGCCCGACAGCGCCGCCGCCGTGGCAACGGTGCTAGGCTGTCTGGTTCTGGAAATCGAAAGGGGCGCGTCATGAGGGATGATCGGGCGCGGCCCAATATCCTGATCGTGATGGTGGATCAGTTGAACGGGACATTCTTCCCGGACGGTCCCGCCGACTGGCTGCACGCGCCCAACCTCAAGGCGCTGGCGGCGCGGTCAGCACGGTTTGCCAACGCCTACACGGCCTCGCCCCTTTGTGCGCCGGGCCGGGCCAGCTTCATGTCCGGGCAGTTGCCCAGTGCCACGCAGGTCTATGACAACGCGGCTGAATTCGCCTCGAGCATCCCGACCTATGCCCATCATCTGCGGCGCGCAGGTTACTACACCTGCCTTTCCGGCAAGATGCATTTCGTGGGCCCCGACCAGTTGCACGGGTTCGAGGAACGGCTGACCACCGATATCTACCCCGCTGATTTCGGCTGGACGCCGGACTACCGCAAGCCGGGCGAGCGGATCGACTGGTGGTATCACAACATGGGCAGCGTGACCGGCGCGGGCGTGGCCGAAATCACGAACCAGATGGAATATGACGATGATGTCGCCCATCAGGCGGTGCAGAAGCTCTATGACCTGTCGCGCGGGGCTGATGCGCGGCCCTGGTGCCTCACGGTCAGCTTCACGCATCCACATGATCCTTACGTGGCGCGGCGCAAATACTGGGATCTTTACGAGGATTGCAGCCATCTTGCGCCAGAGGTGGGGCCAATCCCCTATGCGCAGCAGGATGCCCATTCCAAGCGGATTTTCGATGCGAATGACTGGCGGTCCTACGATCTGACCGATGAGATGGTGGCCCGCGCGCGGCGCGCCTATTTCGCCAATATCTCCTATCTCGACGACAAGATCGGCGAGATCCTCGCCACGCTGGAAGCAACACGCCAGCAGGCCGTGGTGGTCTTTGTCAGCGATCATGGCGACATGCTTGGTGAGCGTGGCCTGTGGTACAAGATGTGCTTTTACGAGGGATCAGCCCGCGTGCCGTTGATGATCGCGGCCCCGTCACTGCCTGCGGGCCGCATCGACCAGCCGGTCAGCACAATCGACGTCTGCCCCACGCTCTGCGATCTGGCGGGCGTCAGCATGGACGAGGTGATGCCATGGACCACTGGCGAAAGCCTTGTGCCGCTGGCGCAGGGTTTCGACCGCACCAGCCCGGTGGCGATGGAATATGCCGCCGAGGCGTCCGAAGCGCCGCTTGTCTGCCTGCGCTATGGCCGCTGGAAATACACGCGTTGCGCGCTGGACCCCGAGATGCTGTTCGACATCGAGGCGGACCCGCATGAACTGCACAATCTTGCTGCCGATCCTGCCCATCAGGGCGCGCTCCAGTCCCTGCGCGCCAAGTCCGAGGCGCGCTGGGACTTGGACCGTTTCGACGCCGATGTGCGGATCAGTCAGGCCCGCCGCTGGGTCGTCTATGAGGCGTTGCGGCAGGGCGGCTATTACCCCTGGGATTTCCAGCCGCTGCAAAAGGCCTCTGAACGCTACATGCGCAACCACATGGACCTGAACATCCTTGAGGAAAGCAAACGATTTCCACGTGGCGAATGACGCCGCGCCCCGCCCGCCACACCCTTTCCCTTTCATCTTGCCGGAAATACTCAAAATGACTCCCTATCCGACACAACCCACCGCCAGCCATTTCGTGAACGGCCGCTATGTCGAGGATACAGCAGGCGCGCCCATTGATGTGATCTACCCGGCCACTGGCAAGGTGATCGCCCGCGTGCATGAGGCAACCCCCGCCATCGTTGAAGAGGCGATTGCCAGCGCCCATGCCGCGCAGAAGGCATGGGCCGCGCTGCCCGGAGTGCAGCGGGGCCGTATCCTGCGCCGCGCCGCCGACATGATCCGCGACCGCAACCGGGAACTGAGCATTCTGGAAACTCATGATACCGGCAAGCCGCTGTCGGAAACCCTCTATGTCGATGCCACCAGCGGGGCGGACGCGCTGGAATATTTCGGCGGTCTCGCCGCCAGCCTGACGGGCGAACATATTCCGCTGGGTGAGAACTGGGCCTATACGGTGCGCGAGGCACTGGGCGTTTGCGTTGGCATCGGGGCCTGGAACTATCCCACCCAGATCGCCTGCTGGAAGGGCGCCCCGGCGCTGGCCTGCGGCAATGCGATGATTTTCAAGCCGTCCGAGACTACACCGCTCTGCGCGCTGAAGATCGCGGAAATCCTGCATGAGGCGGGGCTGCCCGCCGGTCTTTACAACGTGATCCAGGGGCGCGGTGCCGTGGGCGCATCGCTGGTGGGGGACGCGCGGGTAGACAAGGTCTCGCTCACCGGGTCGGTGCCCACGGGCAAGAAGGTCTATGCCGCCGCCGCCGCTGGCATGAAACATGTGACCATGGAACTGGGCGGCAAATCGCCCCTCATCATCTTTGACGACGCGGATCTCGAGGACGCGGTGGGCGGCGCGATCCTTGGGAACTTCTATTCCTCGGGGCAGGTATGCTCCAACGGCACAAGGGTTTTCGTGCAGAAAGGCATCCGCGAGGCGTTTCTTGCGCGGTTGGCCGAACGATTGGCGCATGCGGTCATCGGCGATCCGCTGGATGAGGCCACGAATTTCGGACCGATGGTCTCCGAGGGGCAGTTGGGCATCGTGCAGCGCTACATCGCCAAAGGCGTCGAGGAAGGCGCGCGGCTGGTCTGCGGGGGCAAGCGGCTGGACAAGGACGGGTTCTGGATCACGCCTGCGGTCTTCGCCGATGTGACCGACGACATGACCATCGCGCGTGAAGAGATCTTCGGCCCCGTCATGTGCGTGCTGGATTTCGAGGATGAGGACGATGTCATCGCGCGTGCCAATGATACCGAATTCGGCCTGTCGGCTGGGGTTTTCACCCGCGATCTGACCCGCGCGCATCGCGTCGTGGGGCGGATGGAGGCAGGGACCTGCTACATCAACACCTATAACGACGCGCCGGTCGAAGTGCCCTTTGGCGGGGTCAAGATGTCAGGTGTGGGTCGCGAGAACGCTAAGGCCGCGATTGAACATTACAGTCAGGTCAAATCGGTTTTCGTGCGCATGGGCCACGTTGAGGCGCCGTTCTGACAGGCAACCGGGGTCGCCATGCTGGCGCCCACACTCGCCCGCCCCGCGCCTGCATGGCGGATCGGGGAAGGGACAGGTTTTGACATGTGGAAAGACAGACAGTGACGATGGAAGCGGATTTCGTGATCGTGGGGGCTGGCAGCGCAGGCTGCGCCATGGCCTATCGGCTGGCCGAGGCGGGGTCTTCTGTTCTGGTGATCGAGCATGGCGGGACGGACGCGGGCCCCTTCATCCAGATGCCTGCGGCCCTGTCCTATCCGATGAACATGAAACGCTACGACTGGGGCTATCAGTCGGAACCCGAGCCGCATCTGAACAACCGCCGTCTGGCCGTGCCGCGTGGCAAGGTGATCGGCGGATCGAGCAGCATCAACGGCATGGTCTATGTGCGCGGCCATGCGCGCGACTTTGACCACTGGCGTGATCAGGGCGCGGATGGCTGGGGTTATGCAGATGTGCTGCCCTATTTCCGGCGGATGGAGCATTCGCATGGCGGGCAGGACGGATGGCGCGGCACCGACGGACCGCTGCATGTGACGCGAGGCCCGCGCAAGAACCCGCTGTTTCATGCCTTTGTCGAGGCCGGACGGCAGGCAGGATATGGCGTCACCGACGACTACAACGGTGAGCAGCAAGAAGGCTTCGGCCCGATGGAGCAGACGGTGTTTCGCGGGCGGCGCTGGTCAGCGGCCAATGCCTATCTGAAACCGGCGCTGAAACGACCCAATTGCAGCGTGATCCGGGCATTTGCCCGCCGCGTGGTGATCGAGAATGGCCGCGCCGTAGGGGTGGAGGTGGCGCGTGGCGGCGGCACGGAGGTGATCCGCGCGCGGCGCGAGGTGGTGCTGGCGGCCTCTTCGATCAACTCGCCCAAGCTGTTGATGCTCTCGGGCATCGGCCCCGCCGCGCATCTGCGCGACCATGGTATCCCGGTGATTGCGGACCGGCCTGGTGTCGGTGCCAATCTTCAGGACCATCTGGAACTCTATATCCAGATGGCGGCCAGCCAGCCTATCAGCCTGTTCAAGTACTGGAACCTCTGGGGCAAGGCGCTGGTGGGGGCACAGTGGCTTTTCACGGGCAAGGGGCTGGGGGCCAGCAACCAGTTCGAAAGCGCCGGATTCATCCGGTCGCGCGCGGGCATCGACTATCCCGATATCCAGTTCCATTTCCTGCCCATCGCCGTGCGTTATGACGGCAAGGTCGCTGCCGAAGGGCACGGTTTTCAGGCCCATGTCGGCCCGATGCGCAGCCTGTCGCGCGGGGCGGTGACGCTGCGCTCGGCCGATCCGGTCGCTGATCCCCTGATCCGCTTCAATTACATGTCCGATCCGCAGGACTGGTGGGAGTTCCGCCAGTGTATCCGCCTGACGCGCGAGATCTTTGCGCAGGAGGCCTTCAAGCCCTTCGTCAAGCACGAGATTCAACCCGGCGCGGCGATGCAGAGCGATGCCGAGCTGGATGCGTTCATCCGCGAACATGCCGAAAGCGCCTATCACCCCTGCGGCACCTGCCGGATGGGGCGCAGGGATGATCCGGATGCTGTCGTGGACGCACAGGCGCGCGTGATCGGGGTCGACGGTCTGCGCGTGGCCGACAGCAGCATCTTCCCGCGTATCACCAACGGCAACCTGAATGCCCCCTCGATCATGGTGGGCGAGAAGGTCAGCGATTACCTGCTGGGGCGCGATCCGCTGCCCGCTGACAACCGCGCGCCCTGGGTTCATCCCGCCTGGGAAACGACGCAACGTTGAGCGATCCTGCGCGGCGGCTGTCGCATAGTTCACACTTCATTCATCTTTTGTTAATGTGTATTAAAACTTTGAGTTGAACGCTTTGGCAATTAAGATGATACCGACGGCATGTCGAAAATCATTTTATTACTTTTTATAGCCATTGGACTGCTTACTGCCTCTTTCGTTTTGGCAGAGCCCCCGCGGGGTGCGATCCGTGTGATCGACGGGGACACGCTTGATGTGGGTGGAACGCGGGTCCGGCTGCATGGGATCGACGCCCCCGAGGCGACACAGACCTGCGATACGGCGGACGGCAGGCGCTGGTCCTGTGGTGATTGGGTCAGCCGCGAGGTGCGCGCGCGGTATCAGGGCCAGACCGCCCTTTGCGAAGCTGTGGATCAGGACCGCTATGGCCGGATCGTCGCCCGCTGCGCGGTCAGGGGGCAAGACATGGGGGCGGCACTGGTGGCCGACGGGCTTGCCTTCGCCTATCGGCGCTATGCGATGGACTATGACCTCATCGAGAAACAGGCTGCCGCCGCTGATCGTGGCCTTTGGGCGATGCAGGTGCAGAACCCCGCTGCGTTTCGCCAGCAGGGCCAGAATACCCCCGCAGCCCCGCAGCGCGCCTCGGGCGATTGCACGATCAAGGGCAATATCAGCACCAAGGGCGAGCGGATCTATCACCGTCCGGGGCAGGAGCATTATGACCGCACCCGGATCAATGCCGGGCAGGGTGAGCGCTGGTTCTGCTCGGCGTCCGAGGCCGAAGCGGCGGGTTGGCGCGCAGCGCGTCGCTGACCGGACCGGGCGCAGGAGGGGCTGTCTGCCCCCGTCTTGTGGTCTCCCCCAAGGAAACTATCGGCTGGAAAGCGCAGGCTCCCTGAATTGTTGCACAGCGCTTGTGCATACGCAGGGGGCTGTCCGAGGCGGCGCTGGGCCGTATACTCACTTTCATGAGCGAGACCTTTTCCATCGAGACCCGCAAGGGTCTGCCCGAACATTTGCGCGTGCTGGCCGACCTTTATCCACGGGCCGAATGGCGCAGGCATATGAATTTCAACGATCTGACCGCCTTCTGGCTGGAGCGGCACCTGATGTTTCGGCAGGTTCTGGACAAGGTGATCGGTGACACGCAGGCGCATCTGGATGGGAATTCAGGGCGTTACGGGCCTGAGTTGTCGCGCTATACCGGGTTTTTCCTGGATCAGCTGCATGGGCATCACCAGATCGAGGATCAGCATTATTTCCCGCAGTTCATGGCAATGGACAAGCGCTTGGAACAGGCCTTCGACATCCTTGATGCCGACCATCACGCCCTGGATCATCACCTTCAACAGCTGGCAGATCACACAAACCACGTTCTGAGCGCCTTGCAGCAAGGCCAGAAGGCGCGGGACGAGGCGGGGCGGTTGCTGGCCGTGCAGGAGGGGTTCAAGACATTCCTTGATCGCCACCTGATGGACGAGGAGGAAATCATCGTGCCGATCGTTCTGGAATATGGGGCAGAAATGTCCTGACAACGGGGGCGCATGGCAGACGGGTTGATCTGCCTCAATGTTGTGCAGGGCCGCTTGCCCTAGGCTCGGACCAACGCAGCTAGAAGGAGACAGGCGCGATGTCCAATACCCCGCACGAATTGCACGAGGAATTCCCGCAACACGCAGCGAAGATCGCCGCGCTGAAATCATCAGACAGCCATTTCGCAAAACTTGCGGATGAGTATCACACGATCAACCGCGCCGTGCACCGGGCCGAAACACTGGTAGAGCCGGTGGAGGAACTGGCCGAGGTCGAGATGCGCAAGCAACGCGCGGTTCTGAAGGACCAGATCTACGCCTATCTGAAGGATTGATCGCGATCCACGGATGCGACGTTGGCGCGGGGGTGACCTCGCGCCTTTTTGTTATTAATCAACCGTGTAGGGCAAAACACCGCGTTCGTCGGTGTTGATCGTCAGGCGCCGTTCCAGCGGCGGGACAGACCGTTGGTGACAGTCCTTGCGCTCGCAGATGCGGCAGGAAATGCCGATCGGCTCGAAGGCGCGGGGATTGGCAAGGTCCAGATCGTCTGCATAGACCAGATCGGCGGCGTGGCGCACCTCGCAGCCCAGGGCGATGGCAAACCGGCGCGTTGGCGCGCCGAAGCTGCCGCCGGGCTTGGAAACATCCCGCGCCAGGTTGATGTATCGCACCCCGTCCGGCGTTTCGGCCAGCTGGCGCAGGAATCGGCCCGGTGTTTCGAAGGCCCGGTGCACGTTCCACAGCGGGCAGGCCCCGCCGAAGCGGGCGAATTGCAATCGCGTGGCCGAGTGGCGCTTGGTGATCGTGCCTGCCTGATCGACGCGCACGAAGAAGAACGGAATTCCCTTGGCGCCGGGTCGTTGCAGGGTCGAAAGACGATGTGCCACCTGTTCGATGGAGGCGCCAAAGCGATGGGCCAGCAGTTCCAGATCGTGCCGGGTGTCCCGCGCGGCCGCCTGAAAGGTGGTGTAGGGCATCAGGGCGGCACCTGCGAAGAAATTGGCCAGACCGATCTTGGCGATGGCGCGGGCCTGATCGGATTGAAACCGGGCCAGATCCAGCGTCGCCTCCAGCAAGGCCTCCTGTTTCAAAAGAGCAAGCTGCAGCAAAAGCTGAAAACCCTGTGTTTCGGGATTGGCTCGCGACGAAAGGGTCAGGCTGCGGCTCTCCGGGTCATAGTGACGGATGCGGGATATGTCGTCGAAAGAAACGGTTACGCCCGACTTCTCAAGTGTTTCAAGGGCGTGGCGGCGGATGCTGCCCGGCCCGGCCTGCGATGCGAAATGTTCGGCCGCGCGATCCACGGCGTCGATGTAGTTGTCGCAATAGTGAAAGAAGTCCCGCACCTCGTCCCAGGGAGAGGGCTGCGTCCTTGCATCTTCGCGCCCCAAGGCTTCGTCCAGCGAGGCGAGGCGTTCATGGGTCTGCCGGTAGGCCCGGTGCAAATCCAGAAAGGCGCGGGCAAGCGCGGGTGCGTTCGAGGCGGTCAGGCGCAGATCGGCCAGCGGAGTGCTGTGTTCGGCAAAAACCGGATCGGCCATCGCCTCGCGCATGTCGGACACCAGACGCTCGCTGTCGCCGGTGCTGAGTTCAGTGACGTCGAAACCGAATTCCTGTGCCAGTGCCAGCACCACCGTGGTTGAAACCGGGCGGTTGTTGTTCTCCATCTGGTTCAGGTAGGGCAGGGACACGCCCAGCTTGGCGGCAAAATCCTTCTGCGTCAGGCCAAGGCGCTGCCGCGTCTCGCGCAGTTTTGCACCGGCATAGAGTTTCTGCGTGGCCATCTGCTGCCTTTGCAAAGCGTGGGTTCGCTGTGACGGTAGCTTTGCAAAACGGGTGCGGCAAGGGGCGTCAGAGACCCAGTTGGCGTTCGCGCCTGATGACATAAAGGATGGCGGCAACGGCGAGGATCGACGTCACGAACATGATCCAGACCAGGGGGAACTCCCCGCGTCCGGGTTTCAGCAACGCACCGGCCAGCGCCGACAGGCCCGCGCCCCCGCCGATCATGATCGCCCCGCCCAGGCCGGACGCGGTGCCGGCCAGATGAGGGCGCACCGACAGCATCCCTGCCGTTGCATTGGCGATGGTCATCCCGTTGCCGACGCCCACAAGGCTCATGAAGCCGAAAAACACGAGCGGGCTCGAATAGCCCGCATAGCTGACGATCAGCGACAGCCCCATCCCGAGTGTCGAGATGATCGTGCCCCAAAGCACCATACGGTTGACCCCGTGGCGGGCCGCCAACATGCCCGTGGCCCAGTTGCCAAGGAAATAACCGATCGAGGGGGCCGCGAAATACAGGCCAAGTTGGCTGGGGGACAGACCGAAAACCTCGGTCCCGACAAAGGGCGCGCCGCCCAGATAGGCGAAGAACGCCCCCGAACCGAAGGCCGAGGCCATGCAGTAGCCCCAGAACCGCGGGGAGCGCAGAAGCTCGGGGTATTCGCGGAACTGCTGCATCAGCGAGTTTTCACTGCGCCTGCCGGTTTCGCCAAGGTCGCGCCACGCGATGAAAAGGACGATCAGGCCGCAGGCCAGAAGCATCGCGAAATTGGCGCGCCAGCCGAAGGCGTCCTCAAGTATGCCGCCGATGGCGGGCGCGATCATGGGAACGACCGCCATGCCCATCGTGACATAGCCGATCATCGATGCGGCGCGGTCCTGTGTATACATGTCCCGCACCACAGCCCGGCTAAGCACCATGGCCACCGCGATCACCGCCTGAAAGGAGCGAAAGATGAGGAAAACGGTCGCATTGGGGGCCAGCAGGCATCCCACAGTCGCCAGACAGAAAAGGACGATGCCCCACAGGATCACGGGACGACGGCCGATCTTGTCCGACAACGGTCCGATCAGGATCTGCAACATCGCACTCATCGCCAGATATGTGGCGACGGAGAGTTGCATCACGCTGTAGTCCACGTCGAAATGCAGGGCCATGCCGGGCAGCGAGGGCAGGAAGATATTCATGGCCATGGCCGAGATGCCTGCAAGCAGGATCAGCGTCGTCACATGGGGTGCGGTGGAGCGGTCCAGATAGCGGACCGGAGCGGGGTCTTGCATACGCCAAGGGCTAAGCCGCGATTCGGTGGAAGTCCATTCCGCAGATGCAGAAATTTGCTGTTTTGCAATTTGCGATAGGTGTCTTGCCAATTATTTGCAAATTTGCCGAAATCCGCTTTGCCGATCCCGCTTGCAACCCTATACCTGCAACACAAGGGGGGAAGGCCGCAAGGCCCGTTCCCCTGTTGGAACGACAGGACCGATGAGGCGTCCGGCGCGACGGTCAGCAAGCAGGGAAAAGCCAATGAAAGATATCCTTCAGGAACTGCAGGAGCGTCGTGGCGCGGCCCGTCTGGGTGGCGGTCAGGCGCGGATTGATGCGCAGCACGCCAAGGGCAAATTGACTGCGCGCGAACGCGTGGAGCTGCTGCTGGATGAGGGCAGTTTCGAGGAATACGATACGTTCGTCACCCATCGCTGCACCGATTTCGGGATGGAGAAGAGCAAACCCTACGGCGACGGGGTCGTCACCGGCTGGGGCACGGTCAACGGGCGCATGGTCTATGTCTTCAGCCAGGATTTCACCGTGCTGGGCGGATCGGTCTCGGAGACCCATGCGGCCAAGATCTGCAAGATCATGGACATGGCGGTGCAGAACGGCGCGCCGGTGATCGGCATCAACGATTCGGGCGGCGCGCGGATCCAGGAGGGTGTCTCGTCGCTGGCGGCCTATGGCGACGTGTTCCAGCGCAATATCCTTGCCTCGGGCGTGGTGCCGCAGATCAGCCTGATCATGGGCCCCTGTGCGGGTGGCGCGGTCTATTCGCCGGCCATGACGGACTTCATCTTCATGGTGAAGGACAGCTCCTACATGTTCGTGACGGGGCCCGATGTGGTCAAGACCGTCACCAACGAGGTTGTCACCGCCGAGGAATTGGGCGGTGCTTCGACCCATACCAAGAAATCCAGCGTGGCGGATGGTGCCTTCGAGAATGACGTCGAGGCGCTGAACGAAGTGCGCCGCCTGATCGACTTTCTGCCGCTCAACAACCGCGAAAAGCCGCCGGTGCGGCCTTTCTTCGACGATCCCGCGCGGGTCGAGATGAGCCTTGATACACTGGTGCCGGACAATCCCAACATGCCTTATGACATGAAGGAATTGATCCTGAAGGTCGCGGACGAAGGGGATTTCTACGAGATCCAGGAAGACTTCGCCAAGAATATCATCACCGGTTTCATCCGGCTGGAAGGGCAGACTGTGGGCGTGGTGGCCAACCAGCCGATGGTTCTCGCGGGTTGTCTGGACATCGACAGCAGCCGCAAGGCCGCGCGTTTCGTGCGTTTCTGCGACGCGTTCGAGATTCCGCTGCTGACCTTTGTCGATGTGCCCGGCTTCCTGCCTGGCACGACGCAGGAATACAACGGCGTCATCAAGCATGGCGCCAAGCTGCTGTTCGCCTATGGTGAGGCCACTGTGCCGAAAGTGACCGTGATTACCCGCAAGGCCTATGGCGGGGCCTATGTGGTGATGGCGTCAAAGCACCTTCAGGGCGACATCAACTATGCCTGGCCGACATCCGAGATTGCCGTGATGGGTGCCAAGGGCGCGACCGAGATTCTGTATCGCAGCGAGTTGAACGATCCCGAAAAGATCGCGGGTCGCGTCAAGGATTACGAGGACCGTTTCGCCAACCCATTCGTGGCGGCCGAGCGCGGCTTCATCGACGAGGTGATCCAGCCGCACAGCACGCGCCGCCGGGTGGCGCGGGCTTTTGCGGCGCTGCGTGGCAAGAAGCTTACCAACCCCTGGAAGAAGCACGACAACATCCCGCTGTAAGGCGGGACGAGAGGCCCGCCCCGCGCGAGGAGGCGTGTGGGCGGGTCCGGAATTCCTAAGTATTTTCAGCAAGATGAAGGAGAGGCTGCGCCAGATGTCGGGGGCTGCGGAACATGTCGAGGTGAGCCGCCGGGGCGGCTGGCATCTTGCGCGCGAGGGGGCCGTTCTGGTCCTGTCGCGGCGCTTGCCTGCGCGCTTCGATCTGTCTGCCAGCACAGTCCTGCCTCTGTCGGGGCGTGTCGTGGGCCGGGCGCGCCTTGCGCATCAGTTGCGCCAGGATGTCTGGCGCTGCCTGCGAGATCTGCGTGGTTTCTGGCCCGTGGTGCGGATTGAACGCCGCGAGGATGCGCTGCGTGTCACCGTTGGTGGCGCCGTGGAGGGCGCGCGCGCGCCAGTGGCGCTGGCCGAGGCGCGGCTGGCTGATCTGCTGGCTGACCCTGCGAAAAGGGCGCGCTGGCTGCGCCACGCGGGAGGGTCGACATGACAGGGGTGCGGCTCTGGTCTCTGATCGCTTTGGCAAGCTTTGCGGCGGTCCCGCTGCGTGCCGAGGTGGAACTGCCCTCGGGGCATGACGCGAGCTTGCTGGAGGGGTTCGTGGAGGTGCAGCCCGACGGCGCGCGCTGGGCGCGGTTCCGCTATGTCATGCCGGCGCTGGCGGAGGCTGCGGATTTCGACAGCGTGCAGCAGGATTTCGTCGCGCTCTGCGATGCGCAGGCCCTGCCGATGCTGGATGCGGCTGGCGAGGAGGTCGCGCTGATCGTCGTTTCGCTCATGGACAAGCCGCTGGAATTCGGTCAGTCCGACCCCGGCACGGTGCAGTATTTCGAGAGTTTCGCGATCCGCGAAGGCCGCTGTATCTGGGAGGAATTCTGATGTCTCCACAACATCTTGCGGGTCGCTGTTCATTTGCCGCGTCGACTGAGTCTTTTCTGACACAGGCCGACCCATTTGCCGTGTCCGGATATGTTTTGTCCCTGCGTTCCGGTATCATTGTCGGTGGTAAAGCCCACGTGGCCGATACCTCGTACAAGAGGCAGGTCGTGATCGCTGATCGCGGCATGTCAGGAACAAGTAGCAGGAGAAACAGATGTCGAAGAACATCACGAGCATGCTGGCTCTGTGCATGGTTGCCCTCGTGGCCGCTTGCGCGCAGCCCAAAGAAGAAGAATTCGTCGTGGTTGATCCCGAGCCCATCTCGATGGAGCCGAGCTACACCGGCAAATACAAGTAATACCGGATCGGGACCGGTCACACGACGCATTGCGTCAGGACCGGTCCCGTCCAACCGCGCCTCCCGTGTGACGCGCGGCGCGATGTCGGCTGCTGGCGGGAGGGTCTGCCCATGCTGAAGCATCGCGGCTTTCCCGGGCGTCTGACCGGCACAGATTTCCAGTTCACGATCCGCCGCGCCAACCCCAAGGGCGTGACACCGCTGACCCGGCGCGAACGCTATCGCGACCGCAAGGCGGTGGACAAGCATGCGGACGCCGTTTTCATGGCGGCGCTTTGGGATCACTTCGGCACGGACCCCTTCGAGCGCGGCAATCTGGACGCAGGCCGGTTGAGCTGGCTCTTCGGCCGCGAGGTCTTGCCTGCGAGCGAGCCCTTCGATCCCGCGAGTTATGACGCGTTGCTCGTGATTGACGAAACGGCGGCGCGGGCCTCCTTTCCGGAGGTTTTCGAGGAATGATCGGCGGTTTCTTGCAGGCGACCAGTCAACTTGGGCAGGAAATGGCCCAGGATTTTTCCGGCTTTGAATCAGACTTGGCGGTTCGCAAATCTTGCGGCAGTGTCGGTCAGGTAGTGGCGGTCCAGGACGTTTGGACCGGGACTGGCAGTCTGAACCGTTACCCTTCCTCTGATGGGCGGAGCGCCCTTCCCCTAGGCTCTCCGCCCATTTTTTTCACTTTTGCATCAGTGTTTTCGCCGGATCGGCGAAGCCTTGCCCATTTTTCCGCAAACGTCGGATCAGCTTTCCCGGAAGCCCGGGATATGCAATCTTGCCTTGTTGGAAAGCAGTGTAACAAGGAAGGCTACCAAGAATGCAGATTGCGAAATGGATTGCGGGTGCTGCGTGCGCCCTTGCTCTCGCAGGTTGTGGCGACTCGCCGCTTGAACAAGGCCTCATCGGTGCGGGCGCAGGCGCGGGTGCGGCGGTCGTGCTGGATGGCAACCCGGTCACCGGCGCTGTCGTCGGCGGGGCGGCCAACGTCCTTTATTGCCAGCAGTACCCCTCGCGCTGCTGATACCGTCGCGCGGCTGATTCCGCGCGCGTCGAATACATCGAAAACAGACCACCGGACCCTGACGCGGTTCGGTGGTTTTTTGCTGTCTGAAGAACCGTTTCCCGCCGGGCACTGTGCCTGCGGCCAAGAACAAGAAGGGACCTGAGATGTTCAAGAAGATCCTGATCGCGAACCGGGGCGAGATCGCCTGCCGCGTCATCAAGACTGCCCGCCGCATGGGCATCAAGACAGTCGCGATCTATTCGGACGCGGATCGGCAGGCGCTGCATGTGCAGATGGCCGATGAAGCGGTGCATATCGGCCCGGCCCCCGCGAACCAGTCCTATATCGTGATCGAACGCGTGATGGAGGCGATCCGCAAGACGGGCGCCGAGGCCGTGCATCCGGGCTATGGCTTCCTGTCCGAGAACAGCAAGTTCGCCGAGGCGCTGGCCGCCGAGGGCGTGGCCTTCATCGGGCCGCCCGTCGGGGCGATCGAGAAGATGGGCGACAAGATCACCTCGAAGAAGATCGCAGCCGAAGCGGGCGTGTCCACGGTGCCGGGCTACATGGGCCTGATCGCCGATGCCGATGAAGCGGTGAAGATCTCGGGCGAGATCGGTTATCCTGTGATGATCAAGGCCTCCGCCGGTGGTGGCGGCAAGGGGATGCGGATCGCCTGGAAGGAAGACGAGGTCCGCGAAGGCTTCCAGTCGTCCAAGAACGAGGCTGCCAGCTCCTTTGGGGACGACCGTATCTTCATCGAGAAATTCGTGACCCAGCCGCGTCATATCGAGATTCAGGTTCTGGCCGATAGCCACGGCAACACGATCTATCTGGGCGAGCGGGAATGTTCGATCCAGCGCCGCAATCAGAAGGTCATCGAGGAAGCCCCCAGCCCCTTTCTCGACGAGGCGACCCGCAAGGCGATGGGTGAGCAGGCCTGCGCCCTGGCCGCTGCCGTGGGCTACACCTCGGCGGGCACGGTGGAATTCATCGTGGACGGAAAGCGCAACTTCTACTTCCTCGAGATGAACACGCGTCTTCAGGTGGAGCATCCGGTGACCGAGCTGATCACCGGCGTCGATCTGGTCGAACAGATGATCCGCGTGGCCTATGGTGAGGCGCTGACCCTCAAGCAGGCAGATATCAAGCTGAATGGCTGGGCGATGGAAAGCCGCCTTTACGCCGAAGACCCCTATCGCAACTTCCTGCCCTCCATCGGGCGGCTGACGCGCTATCGCCCGCCTGCCGAGGTGGTTCAGCCCGGTCACGTCGTGCGCAACGATACCGGCGTCTACGAGGGCGGCGAGATCAGCATGTATTATGACCCGATGATCGCCAAGCTCTGCACATGGGGTCCGACCCGCGCCGACGCGATCGACGCGATGCGCAACGCGCTTGACGGGTTCGAGGTCGAGGGCATCGGGCACAACCTGCCGTTCCTGAGTGCGGTGATGGATCATCCGAAGTTCGTGGCGGGCACCATCACGACCGCCTTCATCGCCGAGGAGTTCCCCGAGGGTTTCAACGGGGTCGCCTTGCCGGACGAGGTCCTGCGCCGGATCGCGGCCGCGTCGGCGGCCATGCACCGGGTGGCCGAAATCCGGCGCTCGCGCGTGTCGGGGCGGATGGACAACCATGAGCGCAAGGTCGGCAGCGACTGGGTGGTTTCGTTGCAGGGTCACAGCTACCCCGTGGAGATCAAGGCAGATCAGGGCGGTTCCACCGTCTGTTTCGATGACGGCTCTGAACTGCGTGTCACGAGCAAGTGGACGCCGGGCGATCAACTGGCCGTGCTCGAGGTCGGAGGCGAGCGTCTGGTGCTGAAGGTCGGCAAGATTTCAGGCGGGTTCCGCATCCGGTCGCGGGGCGCCGATCTGAAAGTGCATGTCCGAACCCCGCGCCAGGCCGAACTGGCCGGGCTGATGATCGAGAAGACGCCGCCCGACACGTCGAAACTCTTGCTCTGCCCGATGCCCGGCCTGATCGTGAAGATCAACGTCGAGGTGGGCGACGAGGTGCAGGACGGTCAGGCGCTCTGCACTGTCGAGGCCATGAAGATGGAGAACATCCTGCGCGCCGAGCGCAAGGGTGTGGTGGCCAAGATCAACGCGGCTGCCGGTGACAGTCTGGCGGTGGACGCCGTGATCATGGAGTTCGAGTGATCCGATGAACCGCGCCCTCGCATATGCCGTGCCTTCATCCCTCCTTGCGGGGGATGATCGGTGCGTGGCTACGGCGAGTGCAGGTCATTCCTTGCCAAGACGTTCGCGGATTTCCTGCTGGCGTGTCGGGAACTTGTCGATGGTCCGCGAAATCTCGCGGACATCCCAAGGGGCGGGTTTGCGTTGTTTGACGCCGCCGTCCTTGTCGATCAGCACCAGCATAAAGCCGCGCGGACGCAGTGTTCGGCGCAATTCCGAGCGCGCGGCGGGATTGGTGTCGGTCAGCACGACGACGTCGCGCAGCATCAGCGCGGGAACATCCGCGTTCAGGAATGTCATCTGCTCGATGAAGCGCGGATCATTGGGCGTGTCGGCAAAGACGACGATAGGCCGCTTTATCCAAAGAAATTCACTTAAATCCGTATCACTTCCCTCGAAAAGGGGAAGATCGGGTGGTCCCTCGGCCGTTTCTGCGGCTCCGGCTGGGAATGCTAATAATCCTGCGATTACAAGGGCAAGTATCTTTTTCATGCGGCCTCCTGTTGGTTCAGATATAGGGGGTGGCCTGCCAATTGCGAATGCCTTTTCACAGCGGGCGGGAAAGTTTTTCGACGTTAAACCTCTGGTGAGGGGTGCGGGACGATGATCGGGATGATCTTTTCCTCCCGGGTCGTGTCGCGCGGCCCCCTTGCACAGGGCACAGATGCCGATGGATGTCATTCTGCATATCGGGGCGCACCGCAGCGCATCGACCAGTTTTCAAGCCTATTTGCGGGCCAATGCCGCCACGCTGGAGGGGCAGGGGATTTGCTTCTGGGGCCCGCGACGAACGCGGTCCGGCCTATTTGCGGGGATCATCCCGGTCAATGGCTCGCCCCGGGTGGAACGGCAGGCAAGGATGGCCAAGGGCCGGATCGCGCTGCAGATCGAACGCGCCGCGATCAAGGGGATGCGGCAGTTGATCGTCACGGACGAGAACATGATCGGGACACCGCGTCGCAACCTGCGCGACACCGCCCTGTATCGTGGTGCGGGCGAGCGGATGGCGCGCCACGCGGCAGCCTTCGGCGGGCGCATCACGCGGGTGGTGCTGTCGATCCGGGCTTTCGACAGTTACTGGCCCTCGACGCTGGCCTACGGGATCGCGCGCGGACATGCGCTGCCGGAACCGCAGATGCTCGAGACGATCTCGCAACAGGACCGGGGCTGGCGCGCGATCATAACGGACCTGGCTTGCGCCTTGCCGGATGTGCAACTGCTGGTGTTGCCGCACGAGACTTATGGCGCGACACCGGAGCGGCGGCTGCAGATCATGACGGCGGACACTGTGGACGTGCCGCTGCACCAGCACAGGCTCTGGCTCAACCGGGCACCGGACATAGGCGCGCTGCGCCAGTGCCTTGCCTTGCGCGGGCAGGATCCGGCGGATCTGGGACCGGGGGAAGGGCGCTACGATCCGTTCGACGCCGCTCAGAAGGCGCGGCTGCGCGAGCTTTATCAGGACGATCTGTTCTGGCTGGCCGCAGGTGCCGATGGGCTGGCGATACTAAAGACCGAAAAGACGCGCGATCAGACGGGCCAAAGCCTGCAGCGCGACCCACTGACAAGAGGACAAGACAATGACCAGCAAGAAGGACGCGTGGCGTGACCTGGCGCAGAAGGAATTGCGCGACAGGCCCCTCGAGGATCTGACGTGGAAGACTCTCGAAGGGATCGCGGTCCAGCCCCTCTATACCGAAGAAGATACGCGGGACCTGCCGCATCTGGGCAGCCTGCCGGGTTTCGCGCCCTATACGCGCGGGGTGAAGGCCACGATGTATGCAGGACGGCCATGGACGATCCGGCAATATGCGGGCTTCTCTACCGCCGAGGAAAGTAACGCCTTCTACCGCAAGGCGCTTGCCGCAGGGCAGCAGGGCGTGTCCGTCGCCTTCGATCTGGCGACCCATCGCGGTTATGACAGCGACCACCCCCGCGTTGTCGGGGATGTCGGCAAGGCGGGCGTGGCCATCGACAGTGTCGAGGACATGAAGATCCTGTTCG
>Ga0209345_10001469_pt1 | contig 28089 bp, 28 predicted proteins | sample Cruoilmetagenom7_FD_187294 | JGI IMG/M metagenome (GOLD analysis project Ga0209345, IMG submission 187294) | Oil polluted marine microbial communities from Coal Oil Point, Santa Barbara, California, USA - Sample 7 (SPAdes) (version 2) | ecosystem: Environmental > Aquatic > Marine > Oil seeps ...
CACCCGTCCAATTGGACAAGCGGCATAAACAGGTAAAAATTCCGCCTCTAAGAGACCTAGATTTCAACGGCGGTAAGCGAATTGGTCATTGCGCGGGTTATACGAACGCGCACGACATCGCCAATTTGCGCCGTTGCATCATCGATATGCACCGAGTGCAGATATTCGGACTTACCCAACATCTGACCAGAATTGCGCCCCGCCTTTTCAACAAGAACCGACACATCACGGCCGACCATGCTTTCTTGAATGGCACGCTGCTGCCGCGTGATGAGCGCTTGCAGACGTTGCAGGCGCTCGTCGGCCTCAGCCGGGTCAACTTGCGGCCGCGCGGCTGCTGGTGTGCCGGGGCGTGTCGAATATTTGAAGCTATAAGCGTAGCCGTAGCCCACCTCTTCTACCAGATCCATCGTTGCCTGAAAATCAGCCTCGGTCTCTTCGGGGAACCCTACAATGAAGTCGCCGGACATCATGATATCGGGACGCACACCCCTGATCCGCTCAATCAAACGCAGATAGCTTTCGGCGGTGTGACTGCGGTTCATCCGCTTCAGGATGCGGTCAGAACCGGACTGCACAGGAAGGTGCAGATAAGGCATCAACTTTGGCGTGTCCGCGTGGGCGGCAATCAGATCATCATCCATGTCGTTGGGGTGAGAGGTGGTATAGCGGATACGCTCCAACCCGTCGATCTGGCCCAGCGCACGGATCAGTTGCGCCAGGGTCATACCGCCGTGGTAAGCGTTGACGTTCTGGCCCAGCAAGGTGACCTCCCGAACGCCCCGTTCGACCAGCTCTTGCGCTTCACGCAAGACGCGGTCAGCCGGGCGCGACACTTCGGCACCGCGGGTATAGGGCACCACACAGAAGGCGCAGAATTTGTCGCAGCCTTCCTGAACGGTCAAAAAAGCCGCAGGAGCGCGCAACGTTTTGGTACGCCCCTTGAGGTGTTCAAACTTATCCTCTTCGGGGAAATCGGTATCCAGCGCGGTGTGGCCTGCGCGCACGCGCGCCTCCATCTGTGGCAGCCGGTGATAGGATTGAGGACCGACAACCAAATCCACAGCAGGCTGGCGGCGCATGATCTCGGCCCCCTCGGCCTGCGCAACACATCCCGTCACCCCGATCTTAAGATCGGGCTTCAAGTCTTTCAAAGGCTTCATCCGGCCCAGTTCCGAATACACTTTTTCGGCCGCCTTTTCGCGGATATGGCAGGTATTCAGCAGGATCATATCCGCGTCTTCAGCAGTGTCTGTCTGCACATACCCTTCAAGGCTCTCGGCCATCCGTTCGCTGTCATAGACGTTCATCTGACAGCCATAGGTCTTGATAAAGAGCTTTTTCGGAGCGTCGGTTTTCGTGTCAGACATGGAATGGACCTGGCGGTTATTATGCGTGAGGGGTTGATGCGCGGACTATCAGCGGCAGCAGCATCTTGCAATGCACGGCGATTTAACCGATTCTACGCCAAAACCCAATGATGCAGGACCTGATGCGCTATACCTCGCTTGATCAACTTATCGCGGCAAAAAGCACGGCCATTGCAAAAGGGCCGCTTGCGATTGTGTTGGTTGAGGATGATATCGAGGTCGATACAACCCTTCGACATCATATCCAGCTAGGATTCACGCACGTTCTGGCCCTGATGCCTGCCCAATTCGACTTGCCTCGCGATTTGCAGGAAACAATACACCGCGTCGACTATGACTGCTCACGTGACGGGGCGACAGAAGACGCCATAAACGCGATCATCGAAGCCGCGCCGAGCCAGTGGATTTTCTACTGCTACAACGCCGAATACCTGTTCTTTCCGTTCTGCGAGACGCGCGCCATCACAGAGATGCTTGCCTTTCACAACGAAGAACGGCGCGATGCAATGCTCACCTATATCATCGACCTTTATGCCGATGACCTTGAGTCATATCCCCACGCAGTATCGTTGGAGCGTGCGCATCTGGACCGCTCAGGCTACTACGCGCTTGCGCGACCCGATGCCGCCAACCACTCCCACCCGAAAGAGCGGCAGCTGGACTTTTTCGGCGGGCTGCGCTGGCGTTTTGAAGAACACGTGCCCCCCGCGCGCAGAAAGATTGACCGCATCGGCATCTTCCGCGCCAAATCAGGGCTCAAGCTGCGCGATGATCACACTTTTTCAGATGAAGAATACAACACATTCGCCTGCCCATGGCACCACAACATCACCGCCACGATCTGCTCTTTCCGCACAGCAAAGGCGCTAAAGACCAATCCGGGCAGCAGATACGACATCAATACATTCACTTGGCACAACTCGGCCCCGTTTGAGTGGCACTCGCGGCAGTTGCTGGATTTGGGGTTGATGGAACCCGGGCAATGGTTCTAGACCGAAGGCGGCGCAAGTCCTCAGGTTTTCGGCGCGTCGCGACGAAACCGGATGGACTAAACTGATACCGGCACAATTCCGTATATAGACAGCCTAGCGGATCATTCCGATATGCCGCGGTTGATCTTAACACCGCTACTAGCTGAATGTTCGTCTACGGCTGGCGCTGTCGCAGGAATGCGCATGATACCCGAACTTTCCTGCGTCCGCGCCTCTTCGCTGCCGATCGCATCACTTTCAGCAGCTTGCGAACCGCTTAATGCAGCCGCAGCGCGCTGCTCATCACTCGCGCCGATCACCGTGAGTACCAGATCATCCACCATAGAGCGCAGTTGCGGATCAGTCCTCAACGCCAAGATCAAACAGGCAGACAGTCCAAATCCGATGATCCGCCCCGCGATACGTGCCTTGCGCGCCCGTGAGCGGCGGTTGACCATCCGCTCTTCGCGGTATGTTTGTGCAAATGTCATCCTGCTGCCTTAAGCGCAAATCACGGCTATATTTTGGCAACGTTTCCAAAAACCACGTGCAGCCCGCCCCGCCACGCACTAGACCCGTATCTATGAATGAACCCCAAACCTTCGAAATCTTTCTCGCAACCGTCCCCGGACTGGAGCAGATGCTGTGCGAAGAAGCACTTGAATGCGGCTTTACCGGTGCTGTCGCAGTGCCGGGCGGCGTGACTTTTCAGGGCGGTTGGCCTGACGTTTGGCGGGCCAACCTGTGTCTGCGCGGCGCCACGCGCGTCTTGGCACGGATCGGCGGATTCTTGGCCTTTCATCTGGCGCAGTTGGACAAACGATGCCGTAAATTTCCTTTTGGTGACCTGCTGCGCCGCGATGTCCCCCTGCGCGTGCAGGTCACGACAAAAGCCTCCAAGATTTATCATGCAGGCGCCGCGACCCAGCGCGTTGAGACGGCAGTGAAAGACACCCATGGTTTGACGCTGGACCCGGAAGCGACGCTGGTCCTGAAAGTCCGCATAGACGATAACAATGTGCTTTTCAGCATCGATACCTCGGGCGAAAGCCTGCACAAGCGCGGCCACAAAGAGGCAGTGGGCAAAGCGCCGATGCGCGAAACTCTCGCCGCGTTGATGCTGCGGCAAGCGGGCTACACGGGGAACGAACCCGTCGTCGATCCAATGTGCGGTTCAGGCACCTTCGTGATCGAAGCCGCAGAGATCGCGGCCGGTTTGCTTCCAGGCCGCAGCCGCAACTTCGCGTTCGAACAATTAGCCAACTTCGATGCGGCGATCTTTGAAAAGATGAAAGACGTCACACCAACCACACCGAAAGCACATTTCTACGGATCTGACCGTGACGCCGGAGCGATACGCATGGCGCAGGCCAACGCAACCCGCGCAGGAGTGGACCACCTCACGCATTTCACCAACCACCCGGCAGGAGAGCTGACACCCCCCGAAGGACCGAAGGGGCTGGTAATCGTCAACCCACCCTACGGTGCCCGCATTGGCAACAAAAAACTGCTCTACCCGCTTTACGGAACGCTGGGCCAAACACTGCTCACACGCTTCAAAGGCTGGCGCGTAGCGCTGGTGACCAGCGAACCCGCATTGGCAAAAGCCACCGGCCTGCCGTGGAAGCCCCAAGGTCCCGCCATCCCCCACGGGGGGATGAAAGTCTGGCTTTGGCAGACGCCGCCACTTAGATAAGATGAAACTCTTCCAAGGATACGCCCCATGACTCATATCAACGTCGCAAATGTTACATTTGGCAATGACCTACCTATGGCCCTTATCGGCGGCATGAATGTTCTAGAAAGCCGCGATCTGGCGATGCAAGTCGCGGAAGCCTACGTTGAAGTGACCACAAAGCTCGGCATCCCTTACGTCTTCAAAGCTTCCTTTGACAAAGCCAACCGTTCATCGATCCACAGCTATCGCGGCCCGGGTATGGAGGAAGGACTGAAAATCTTCGAAGAAATCAAAGCGACCTTTGGCGTTCCTGTGATCACCGACATCCACACCGAGGCCCAATGCGCCCCCGTGGCCGAGGTCTGCGACATCCTGCAAGTGCCTGCGTTCCTTGCGCGCCAGACCGATCTGATCGCCGCAGTTGCCGCGACGGGCGCGGTGATCAACGTGAAGAAGCCACAGTTCATCAGTCCACCGCAAATGAAGAACATCGTCGAAAAACTGCACGAATGCGGCAACGACCAGATCATGCTGTGCGAACGCGGCGCCTGTTTCGGTTATGACAATCTGGTGGTTGATATGCTGGGCCTGCGAACGATGCGCGATGTCTCGAACGATGCTCCGATCATCTTTGATGTCACCCATGCTTTGCAGATGCGCGACCCGGGCGGTGCGGCTTCCGGAGGCCGCCGCGCGCAGGTTGCCGAGCTTGGCCGCGCAGGCCTTGGCGTCGGCCTTGCCGGCCTATTCCTCGAAGCACACCCGAACCCGGATGAGGCACTTTGCGATGGGCCCAGCGCTCTTCCGCTGGACAGACTCGAACCGTTCCTTGCCCAAATGAAAGCCGTCGACGACGTGGTCAAATCACTGCCACCGCTCGATATCAGCTGATTCAGGCTAATCTGCCAATTTCTTTTGGCAATATATATCCCGGGGAATCCTTGGCCCTTGGGCCAAGGATGGGGCAGAGCCCCGCCTTTTCAGGCGAGACAATGCGTCAGCCAACAGTTAAAGGTTTTCGGCCTGTGGCATCCCAAGAACATGATAACCGCCATCAACATGGATGATTTCGCCCGTGGTGCAAGCACCCGCGTCAGACGCCAGATACACCGCAGTTCCGCCTACGGCCTCCAACGTCGCGTTCGCGCGCATCGGGGCGTTCATGTCGGTGTGTTTGTACGTCTTGCGCGCGCCGCCAATCGCGGCACCAGCCAGCGTTTTCATCGGTCCGGGAGAAATTGCGTTCACCCGGATACCTTCTGGCCCCAGATCGTTGGCAAGGTAGCGCGTAGCACTTTCCAATGCCGCTTTGGCAACGCCCATCACATTATAGTTCGGCACGACCTTGTTGGAGCCCTGATAGGTCAGCGTAAGCAGCGTGCCGCCATTCTCAACCATCAAAGGATGCGCGCGCCGCGCCACTTCAATGAAGCTGAAAGCAGAGATATCCATGGAGTGCTTAAAGTTGGCACGGCTGGTGTTCAGAAAACGTCCCGTCAGCTCGGACTTGTCTGAAAATGCGATCGCATGGACCACGAAATCAATCGTTGGCCAGCGCGCACCAAGCTGGTCAAAAGCCGCATCAAGAGAGGCGTCATCGGTGACATCTACATCAACCATGAAGTCAGAGCCGACACTCTCGGCCAAGGGCCGCAGGCGCGTACCGAATGCTTCACCCTGATAGGTGAAAGCCAGCTCGGCCCCCGCCCCGGCCATCGCTTTCGCGATACCCCATGCGATCGAACGTTCATTCGCGACGCCCATGATCAATCCGCGCTTACCGCTCAGCAATCCACTCATAACCTTGATCCTTAACCGTTATACTTTGAAAGGATCATTGATCCGTTGGTGCCGCCAAATCCGAAAGAGTTGGTCATAACGGAATCAAGCCCGGCGTCATCAACCCGTTCCAGCGCAATCTCCGCAGGGTTCAGCCGCTCATCCAGCGTTTGCACGTTGATCGACGGGGTAATGAAGTCATCTTCCAGCATCAGCAGGCAGAAGATCGCCTCCAACGCGCCGGCCGCGCCCTGCGCGTGACCTGTCATTGATTTGGTTGAGCTGACAGGTGGTGTGCTGCCTTGGCCAAAGACACGGCGCACGGCCTCGATCTCACCCACATCGCCTACAGGCGTGGAGGTGCCATGTGCGTTGATATAGCTTACCTTGCGGCCTTCTGGCAGCGATTGCAGTGCAAGGCGCATCGCGCGCTCGCCGCCTTCTCCTGAAGGCGCAACCATATCGTGACCATCAGAAGTCGCCGCATATCCTGTTACTTCGGCATAGATCTTGGCGCCACGTGCCAGCGCGTGCTCAAGGTCTTCAAGCACGACCATGCCGCCCCCACCAGAGATCACAAAGCCGTCGCGATCCTGATCAAACGCGCGCGAGGCCAGTTCAGGTGTATCGTTATACTTGCTGCTCATGGCGCCCATGGCGTCAAACAGACACGAAAGCGTCCAGTCCAGCTCTTCACCACCTCCGGCGAACATCACGTCCTGCTTGCCCATCATGATCTGCTCTGCCGCGTTGCCGATGCAATGCAGTGATGTCGAACACGCCGAGGTAATGGAGTAGTTGATGCCTTTGATCTTATAGGCGGTAGACAGGTTCGCACTGACTGTCGAGCTCATGCATTTCGGGACAGCAAATGGTCCGATACGCTTTGTCGCACCCGTGGTTTTCACCACCTCGTGCGCTGTCAGCATGGCCGATGTGGATGGCCCACCGGAACCGGCCACCAGACCAGTGCGCGGGTTCGAGATGATATCATCGGACAGACCTGAATCCTCGATGGCTTGCCCCATCGCCAGATAGGCATAGGCAGCACCAGGCCCCATGAAGCGGTAGGTGCGCTTATCGATATGCTCTGCCGGATCGATCTTGAGCGTTCCGGCGATACGGCTGCGGAACCCGTGCTCTGCCATTTCGGGCGAAGCGACGATACCACTTGTACCGGCCTTGAGCGATGCTTTGACCTCGGTGGCATTGTTCCCGATGGACGAAACAATCCCCAAACCTGTGACGACGACGCGGCGCATATGCAGCACTCCCTGATTTATTCCTCGCCCCTTCTTAGGCCAGCGTGGCGCGCAGGTGCAAGCGGGTAGCGCGTTGGCACCTGTGGGGACCAGTCGGAACTTACCCGCCTTACCGCGTGTTGACCCGACAACAAGAAAAGGAATCCGAAATGTCCAAGTTCACCACAATGAATCCCGCGACCGCCGAACCCATCGCCCATTACACCCAGATGAGCGAGGCAGAAGCCATCGCCGCCGTGGATGCCTGTCACTCCGCTTTTGAGGATTGGCGTCTGCTAGGTCACCAAGAACGCGGTACGCACCTGAAAGCCATTGCGCAGAAACTGCGCGACAGCAAAGAGGAGCTTGCAAAATTGATGACCCAAGAGGTCGGCAAACTCTACAAAGACGGCCTGACAGAGGTCGAACTTTGCGCGCGCATCTTTGAATACACAGCAGAAAATGGCCCCGAAGCGTTGAAGGACGAAGAGCGCACACACGCTGGCGGCAAGAAGCGTGGCATCGTCACTTATCAGCCCGTTGGGGTGATCTATTCAATCCAGCCTTGGAACTTCCCACTTTATCAGCCCGTACGCGTGCTTGCTGCGAACCTGATGGCGGGCAATGGCTGCGTCCTGAAACACGCAGAAATCTGCACAGGCAGCGGTCTGCGCCTGCGTGAACTGTGCATCGAAGCAGGTCTGCCGGAAAACATCTTTAAAGTCATCGTTATCAACCACGATGTAAGCGACACTCTCATTGGCTACAAAAAGGTGCGCGGCGTAACCATGACAGGATCTGACGGTGCTGGCCGCCACATCGGCGCCAAAGCTGCCGAAGCATTAAAAAAGACTGTGCTGGAGCTGGGTTCCAACGACGCCTACCTTGTGCTTGAGGACGCTGATATCGAAACAGCGGTTAAATTCTCGGTCATGGGCCGTCTATACAATAACGGTCAGACCTGTGTGTCAGCTAAACGCTTTATTGTGGCGGACAAAGTATATGACGCATTCATCGAAGCCTACGTTGCACAAATGTCAAAGATTCCGATGGGCGACCCAATGGATGATGAAACGAAACTGGGGCCACTATCGAGCACGGAACAGCTTGAAACCGTCCGTGATCAGGTCGAAAAAAGTGTAACCAACGGTGCCAAAGTGCTCTGTGGTGGCGAAGTACCTGACCGTACCGGCGCCTATTACCCCGCGACAGTTCTGGGCGATGTGACCCCCGGCATGCCTGCATATGATGACGAAATCTTCGGGCCGGTTGCAGCGGTAATTCGTGCCAAAGACGATGAAGACGCCATGCGCATTGCAAACGATAGTCGCTACGGTCTGGGCGGCGGGATCTTCTCGCAAAACGAAGAGCGCGCGATTGAACTTGCACGGGTTCATTTCGACACAGGCATGATCCGCATCAACTCTTTCGGAGCGGCAGATCCAAACATGCCCTTTGGTGGCGTCAAGGATTCTGGCTATGGCCGTGAACATGGCGGTTTCGGCATGAAAGAGTTTGTGAACGCCAAGGCAGTGTTCCTGCCGTCATAAGCAGCAGAAAGTTCAGAAGAATAAGGGCGCGCGTTGATTATGTGCGCCCTCGAACCCTATAGGAGAATAACACCATGGCTATGAATATACTTGTCGCCGGTTCAACCGGCAAAACCGGAAGCCAGCTTGTTGCGCAGATCAAGGAGATGGGCCAAACACCCTTGGCACTTGTGCGCGAAAGCTCTGATACCAGCGTCCTTCCAGAGGGCGTTACCACGCGGGTCGGCGATTTGACCGATCTCGACGGTGATGTATGTGCGGATGCGGATGTCGTCGTGTTTGCGGCAGGCTCGGGTGGAAGCACAGGGCCAGAGATGACAGATAAAGTGGACCGTGAAGGCGCAAAACGCTTAATCGATATCGCAGCAAAGTCGGGCGTAAAACGCTTTGTCATGCTCAGCTCTGTCGGGGCAGACAATTCAAACCCCAAAGGTGATCTTGCCCATTACCTTGAGGCAAAGCACGCCGCCGATGAGCATTTGAAGGCGTCCGGGATGACCTACTCGATCCTGCGCCCGGTTGCGCTGACGGACGGAGACCGATCGGACAGCATCAAGTTGGGGCCTGACGTGGATAAATCTGCGCAAGCGCGCCGCGCAGACGTTGCATACGTCTTGGCCGATGCAGCTGTAAACGGCACCCACGATGGCAAAGCGCAGGACATGCAATCAGCCTAAAGCGCGTTTTGCCCGAGAATATGCCCTGCCCAGTCCCGTTGCCTTACTGGCATACCGGACCGGAGCAGGGCATTTTCATATCAGCTTTCTGACAAAGCAACCTTCATGTCTTTCACCTGATAAATGACTTCGCCGTCTGCCTCGACGATGCCGTCAGCAACACCCATGGTGAGGCGGCGCGTCTGGATTGCTTTGGTGAAGTCGATTTTGTAGGTCAGCATTTTGCGATCAGGGCGTACCATACCGGTGAGCTTCACCTCGCCTACGCCCAGCGCATAGCCACGCCCGAGCCAGCCGCGCCAGCCAAGGTTGAACCCCGTCAATTGCCACAAACCGTCAAGGCCAAGACAGCCGGGCATGATCGGATTGCCAGGAAAATGGCACTCAAAGAACCACAAATCCGGATTGATATCGAACTCGGCCACGATGTGGCCCTTGCCATGTGCACCGCCATCCGCCGAAACTTCGGTAATACGGTCCATCATCAACATGGGAGGTGCCGGCAATTGCGCATTGCCGGGGCCGAACAATTCGCCACGTGCGCATTTCAGCAGGTCTTCTTTGTCAAAGCTGGTGGGGTAATCTGCCATCGGGTTGCTCTCCTGCGCATCTTTGTAATGGGGCCCAAGTAACACTCTGCCCAGCCAAGCTGCAAGGGCGCACCGCGTCCCATTAGACACATGACCAGTCCCAAAGCTGCTGTTTTCGCGCCGAACCCGGCACTCCCGCCATCTATCGCTGCATTTGCAATTGAAAATCAGAGCCATCGCCCCCTATATTAGATGGTAGTCCGCAAAGAGGTCCGACATGTCTGATACCCATCTGGAAACCGGAACCAAATGGCTTGCGACCGCAGGGTTGCGCCCGACGCGCCAGCGTTTGACACTGGCGTCTCTTCTGGTCGGCGATGGCCAGCACCGCCATGTAACAGCAGAGAGCCTTTTTGAAGCCGCCAAAGATGGTGCGGACAGCGTCTCGCTTGCGACGGTTTACAACACGTTGCGTGCCTTCTGCGATGCGGGCCTGCTGCAAGAAGTAACCGTAGACGGTTCTCGTAGCTATTTTGACACGAACACACACGATCATCCGCACTTCTTTTGGGAAGACGAAGCACGCCTGACTGATGCTCCTTCCGACCAACTGGTGATCGCGCAGCTGCCGGACGCGCCAGAAGGTGCCGAGATCGCAAGCGTGGACGTCGTGATCCGCCTGCGCAAAAAAACCTGATGCCCCACCCGTTGGTGACGCAAAACTGCATCGACACCTATCAGCGGGATGGCGTCGTGATCATCCGCGGATTATTCGCAGATCACGTTGAGACCCTGCGCGCGGGGGTCGAACGCAACATCGCAAAACCCGGCCCCTACGCCTCCAATAACGACAAAGCAGGTGAGACCGGCCGTTTTTTCGACGACTATTGCAACTGGCAGCGCATCCCCGAATTCCAAGAAGTGATCCAGACCTCAGCGGCAGCCGAGGTGGCAGCCGACTTGATGGGCTCCAACAGCGTGCAACTCTTTCATGATCATGTTCTGGTCAAAGAACCGGGGACCTCCATGGCAACGCCGTGGCATCAGGACGGTCCCTACTACTTTGTCGAAGGACGCCAAACCGTCAGCTTCTGGTCCCCGCTCGATCCTGTGACGGATGCAACACTGCGCTGCGTGGCAGGCTCACATATGTGGGAAAAACCCGTTCTTCCCACCCGCTGGGCCAAGAATGAACCTTTCTTCGATCCGGCCCCCTATATGCCGGTTCCAGACCCGGATGCCGAAGATATGGACATCCGCGAATGGCACATGGCGCCCGGTGATGCTGTCGCCTTCAACTATGGAATACTGCATGGCGCCCGCGGCAACTCTTCGCAAAGCCGCCGCCGCGCATTTTCGCTACGCTTGCTTGGCGATGATGCACGCTACACACAACGCCCCGGGCCTACTTCGCCGCCATTTCCGGGTCACAACATGACGCAAGGCCAGACTCTCCGAGAGGACTGGTTCCCAATCCTGCTACGGCGCCCGTAAGAAAAAAATGCCGCCCAGAACTCTGGACGGCATCCTATTTCTTTTGGCTGAAAATATCCCTGGGGGCCTGTGCCTTCGGCACGGGCGGGGGCAGCGCCCCCTACCCGGCCAATTCCTCAAACGGCGTCGATTTTCACCAGTTCGATATCAAACTGCAAATCTTTGCCTGCCAGCGGATGATTTGCGTCCAGCGTAACTGTCGCCTCATCCACTTCAACCACAGTCACCGGCATAGCCTGACCGTCCGGTGTTTGCATCTGCAGCTGCAGGCCGACTTCCAGTGGAATTTCCGCCGGGATGCCTTCGCGCGGCACAGCCTGACGCATGTCAGGGTTCACCTGACCGTAAGCATCATCCGCGCCGATGCTGACTACTTTCTTGTCACCCACCTGCATGCCGGGGATCGCTACGTCCAGACCTGGGATGATCTGGCCGGAACCCACAGTAAACTGCAAAGGGTCGCGCCCTTCCGAGCTGTCAAAAGTCGTCCCATCCAGTAGCGTACCAGTATAGTGCAAATGTACAGTGTCGCCTGCCTTAACTTCGGCCATGTGTTGTCTCCAGTCTGATAGGGAAAATGTGGCGGAGGCCGCGTATCTGCGCAGGTGCTCCGAAAGATGGCCATACCTTTTCAAGCCACGCACAAAACCACAACCCCCTTTTCACCCTTTTCCACATGCCTGCCCCATGCCACTGTGCAGACAAATAACCCCAAACCGTGCGGAGCCCCTATGCCCATCACCACCTGCATCTTTGACGCCTACGGCACGCTTTTCGATGTGGCAGCCGCCGCACGGCAAGCCGCATCAGAGCCTGACTTTTCCGCCATCAAAGACGACTGGCCCGCCTTGGCCGAACACTGGCGTCTCAAACAGCTTCAATACAGCTGGCTGCGCGCCATCACAGACGCGCATTGTGATTTCTGGCAAGTCACTCAGGAAGGTCTGGATTGGGCTCTGGAGAAAACCGGCCACGGGGGCGATGCCGCGCTGCGCGAACGCCTGTTGCAACTCTATTGGGAGCTTGGCGCCTATGCGGAGGTGCCAGCCATGCTGCAAACTCTCAAGGCGGCGGGTTTGAACACCGGCATCCTTTCGAACGGATCTCCTGCGATGCTGCGCGGCGCTGTAGACAGCGCAGGTATAGATGGCGCGCTGGATGCACTTTTGTCGGTTGAGAGTGTTGGCATATTCAAACCTGACGCGCGGATTTATGATCTGGTCGGTCAGACCTTCGGCTGTGCCAAAGACGAAGTGCTGTTTGTATCGTCAAACGGTTGGGATGCGGGCGCGGCAACCGGCTATGGATTTACCACAGCTTGGGTAAACCGCGCAGGCGATCCTGTTGACCGGCTTCCGTGGACACCTGCACATATGCTCACTGATCTGACCGGCATTCCGGCATTGGCTGGTGTGTGATGGCGAAATTTACCAGTTCCGATGGCCTGTCGCTTTACTATACCGATGAAGGTGCCGGCCTGCCGATCCTGTGCCTTGCAGGCCTTACCCGCACCACCGCTGACTTTGACTATGTCACACCGCATCTAGCGGAGCACCGGCTGATCAAGCTGGACTACCGCGGCCGTGGGCGCTCTGATTTCGATCCCGAATGGACGAATTACACTTTGCCGGTGGAATGCCGCGATGTGACAGAATTGCTTGACCACCTTGGCTTGGAAAAAGTAGCGATCCTTGGCACCTCGCGCGGTGGGCTCAACGCGATGGGGCTGGCAATGGGCGCAAAGCAACGCCTGCTGGGCGTGGCGCTGAATGATGTCGGGCCCGTGATTGCGCCTACGGGAATGGAGACCATCAAGAACTACATCGGGCGCAACCCTGCCGCCAAGACACATGAAGAAGCCGCCGAAGCCATGGCCCGCGCCTTTCCCGAATTCAGCAACGTGCCAGAAGGCCGTTGGCTGGAGGAAGCGCAAAAGCATTACACTCAGGATGCAGAAGGCTTGCACATCACTTATGACAAGCATCTGCGCGATGCCGTTCTAGCCGCTGGCGAAAAGATGATGCCGGACCTGTGGCCATTCTTTGACGCGCTGACAGACCTACCGCTGGCACTGATCTGGGGCTTGAATTCAAACCTGCTGACCGAAGAAACGGTAGCGGAGATGCAAGAACGCCGACCCGACATGATCTTGGGCCGCGTGCCCGATCGTGGCCATATTCCGTTTCTGGATGAACCAGAGGCCGTCGCCGCCCTGCATAAATGGATCGAGACTATCCGATGAACATCGACATGATCCGCGCTGCCGCGAAACGCATCGACGGATTTGCCCAGCGCACGCCTCTGCTTACCTCACGCTTTCTTGACGCTATCGCGGGCCGTCGTGTCTGGGTCAAACCCGAATGTCTGCAACACACTGGCAGCTTCAAATTCCGTGGTGCCTATAGCGCCCTGTCTGCGATGGATGAAAAGACCCGTGCGTGTGGCGTGATCGCTTTTTCTTCTGGCAACCATGCGCAGGGTGTTGCGCTGGCTGCCAAGATGCACGGCACCAATGCGGTGATTATAATGCCGTCCGATGCACCAGCGCTTAAAATCGCCAACACAAAAGCATATGGCGCCGAAGTGGTCCTATACGACCGCACAACAGAATCCCGTGACGAGATCGGTGCGCGCCTGAGCGAAGAGAGAGGTCTGACGCTTGTCAAACCTTTCGATGATCCACAAGTGATTGCCGGTCAGGGGACCTGTGGTCTGGAAATCGCCGAAGACGCCAATGCACTGGGTATCAAAAACGCTGACGTTATCGTCTGCTGCGGCGGCGGCGGGCTGACCTCTGGTATCGCCCTCGCGTTAGAGGCTGATGCCCCGACCCTGCGGGTACGTCCGGCGGAACCTGCGGGTTTTGACGATGTGGCCCGCTCCCTGCGCGCAGGCAAGATCGAACGCAACCCGTCCCTATCCGGCAACATATGTGATGCGATCATTACCCCCCAGGCAGGTGACCTGACATGGCCGCATCTGCACCGCCTGTGCGGCCCCGGTCTGGTAGTGTCAGAAGATGAAGTCCTTGATGCCATGGCGCAGGCGTTCTTGCGGCTCAAGGTGGTGGCGGAACCGGGGGGCGCCGCCGCGCTTGCCGCAGCACTTTCGCGCAAGGACGAGATTGAGAGTGAGGACGTGATCGTCACCATCTCGGGTGGCAACGTCGATCCGGCCATGTTTGCCCGCGCGCTGGAACGTTTATGACGGATTTTACGCTCTCCAGCTTTAACGCAAAGAACCTGATCGGTCCGAACAGTGAATATTACCGATTCCAGTCCTATACGCCTGAGGAATACGCATGGAAGCGCGACTGGCTGGCAGACCAAATGGTCACATTGGACGCCGATATCATCGGCTTTCAGGAAATCTTTGATGAAGAAGCCCTTCGTGATGTCATAGGCTTGGCAGATACCTACGGTGCTGCCCACAATGACTTTTCCCTGCCGGATGGCACCAAACGCTATCGCAAACGCGCGATATTTACGAAGCTTGCCTATGGCAGCTACCGTGACGCCGAGATCGTGTTTGCCCCCAATATGAATGACGGTGCGCCGGGCGAACGGCGTCCCGGGCTCGCGGTGCTGTCGCGCTTTGGCTTTGCCGAAGATCCCGAGATCATTCAGGATCTTGGACGCCCTTTGGATATACCATTTTCAGATGATGGTGAGGACGGCGGATTTTTCCGCATCTCTCGTCTAAGCCGCCCCATCCTTAAGGTACGCATACCGGTCGGAGATCAGGTAATCACGGTCTTCAACTGCCACCTGAAATCGAAACTAGGCGAATTCATCCGCCCCGCGAACGGTGCCCCCGCACCAGAGGCCGATCTCACCGACTATGATCCGGTGGGTCGCGCGCTGGGATCGGCCCGTGCAGCAATGCGGCGCATGGCAGAAGCATGGGTTCTACGCGGCGCGATTGTGCAGGAACTGCTATCAGGCAATCCCGTCGTTGTTCTGGGCGATCTGAACGATGCACAGAATGCTGTCAGTTCTGAGATCATTTCCGGCGAGATACCGTTCAAGAACTATGCGTGGATGCTGCGCCATGATGCCCAACACGCAGCAGATCGGTATTCCGACGAGGAGTCCGTGCAGATCACCGAAGACATTCAATCTGTGCGTCTGCATTCAGCGGAAAAACTGTTCGTGCGCAAATCGCTACGCGACATGGTTTTCACCACCGCCTTCGGTGGCGTGTATGAAAGCATCGACCAGATTTACATGTCACGCCACTTCTTGCCCGAAAGCAGCGATTCCATCGGTGAAATGACCTATTTCAGCGTGCTCAATGACCATCTGACGGATGGCAGCCACGCTGAAGCGCCGTACAACAAACTCGCCTCCGATCACGGTCAGATCATGGCTCATATCACACTGAAAGGGGACGCATAATGCAATTGTTCGACGCCGGAGATGTCCGTATTCACTACCGCGTAGATGGCCCTGCCGACGGGGCGCCGGTGGTATTTGCCAATTCGCTGGGCACAGACATGCGCCTGTGGGACCCGATATTGCCCCTTCTGCCCGAAGGGCTGCGCATCATCCGCTGGGATAAACGCGGACATGGTCTGTCGACCATCCCCTCAGGCCCTTACAAAATGGGATCGCTGATTACCGATTGCGAGCGGCTTCTTGACCACCTCGAAGTGAAGGAATGCGTTTTTGTCGGCCTTAGCATTGGCGGCATGATCGCCCAGGGTTTGGCTGTCAAACGACTGGACCTGATCCGCGCAATGGTGCTGAGCAATACGGCCGCGAAAATCGGCAATCCACCACTTTGGGATGAACGGATAGCGGCGGTACGTGCGGGCGGCGTCGAAAGCTTGGCGGATGCGGTGATGGAGCGGTGGTTCTCTGCCAAATTCCGCGCCAAACCTGAGTTGGAGTTGTGGCGCAACATGCTCGTGCAGCAGGCGGATGACGGCTATGCCGGTTGCTCCGCTGCGATTTCTGGAACGGATTTTTTCACGCCGACAAGCGGTCTACGCCTACCCTGTCTGGGCATCGCTGGCTCTGAAGACGGCTCCACTCCGCCCGATCTGGTACGTGAAACGACCGATCTGATACCCGCCTCGAAGTTCCACCTGATCCGGCGTGCAGGCCACCTGCCCTGCGTCGAACAGCCAGGAGAATTCGCGCGTATACTGGGTGACTTCCTGAAAAGTGTAGGGCATGTCTGATCAGACACACGATGGCGCGGCCCATGAAGGTCTCCGCACTTAATACCACCGACACAGACGGAGCGAACGACCCAATGGCAGCAAGTGTTTTTGACAGCCCCCTTTACGCGCATTTGTTCCCTACGGGAGAGGCCGGCCGACTTTTTTCGGACACCGCTACAATCCGCGCCATGCTGCTGGTCGAAGGGGCGCTTGCCAAGGCGCAAGGCGCACAGGGCATCATCCCCGAGCTAAGCGCAAAGGCCATTCAGCGCGCCACCCTTGAGATTCAGGTCGATCCGGGTGCGATTGCAAAAGCCACTGGCGAGAATGGGGTGAGCGTGCCCGGCCTAGTGGCCGCATTCCGCGCAGAGATGAACGCACCCGAGCACGCGCAATTCGTGCATTGGGGTGCCACATCGCAAGACATCATAGACACCGGCCTTATGCTGCGATTACGGCAACTGTTATTGCTCGCTGAAACAGATCTGCGCAGCATCATAAAAGCTTTGGGCCAGAAGGCTGCGCAACACGCCTATACACCAATGGCAGGCCGCACATATGGTCAGCAAGCCACGCCAACCAGTTGGGGCGCTGTTCTGGCGGATTGGGGGCATTCCCTATGCGATCTATTGGAGGCTCTGCCCGCGCTCCGGTCATCATCGCTGTTTGTATCGCTCTCTGGTGCTGCGGGAACGTCTGACGCTTTGGGGCCGGATGCAGCCCAAACCCGCACAGCACTTGCCGAGGGGTTGGGCCTGATCGATCCGGTGCGCAGCTGGCATGTGGACCGCGGCCCAATATTGAGGATCGCTGACTGGCTGGCACAAGTTACCTCCGTACTGTCCCGTATGGGTGCGACCCTGATTTCACTGACAGGGTCAGAGACAGCCGAAATCCGTTTGGGTGCGGCAGGCGCGTCTTCTACGATGCCGCAGAAACAAAACCCGGTTGCCCCGTCGGCGTTGCAGGCGCTGGGCCACCAGATGACTGGCCTGCGCGCTGCACTTGCCCCTGCTACACAGCACCTAAACCAGCGCGATGGCGCTGCATGGTTTACAGAGTGGATGGTCCTGCCGCAAATCGCGCTTACCGCTGCATGCGCCCTACAACACGCCAAGGTGTTGGCCGCTGGCATTGAGCCGGATGCGAACCGTATGGCGCAAACTCTGAAAGGCGGGCTTGGCCTAATCCACGCCGAAGCGCTCAGTTTTGCGCTGGCGCAAACCATGCCACGCCCGCAAGCACAGGCCGAGACAAAATCCCTGTGCCGCAAAGCACAAGAAACAGGGACCGAACTGGAGGCGATTGCGCGCGCGGCGCATCCTGATTTGCCGGACGGTCTGTTTGACGCCGAGCAGGCGCTGGGCCTTGCACCAAAAGAGGCGCGCGATTTCGCTGCACGGGTCAAGGCACTATAGTAAAATGCGCCTGCCGGTTATTTTCATTCTGCTGACGGTGATGATAGATGCTATGGGCATTGGTCTGATCATCCCTGTGATGCCCGATCTCATCCAAGAGGTGGATGGCGGCTCTTTGGCCGAGGCCGCGATCTGGGGCGGAATTCTGTCAACCACTTTCGCCGTTATGCAATTCCTGTTCGGTCCGGTGGTCGGTGGGCTGTCAGACCGGTTTGGACGCAGGCCGGTGCTATTGATCGCGCTTGCGATCATGGCCCTGGATTATGTTTTGATGGCCGTTGCCGGCACCATCTGGCTGCTCGTTCTCGGGCGGGTCATCGGGGGCATTACGGCAGCCACACAAAGCACTGCTTCGGCCTATATGGCTGACATCTCGGCGCCGCACGAACGTGCGGCGCGCTTTGGCTTGGTGGGCGCGGCTTTCGGGGCGGGATTTGTTCTGGGTCCGCTTCTGGGGGGACTGTTAGCCGAATACGGCACGCGCGCCCCGTTCTGGCTGGCCGCTGTTCTGGCAGGATCAAACGCGATATTCGGTTGGATCGTGCTGAAAGAGACGGTGACAGATGCCACGCGCCGCGCCTTCAACTGGCGCCGTGCCAACCCGCTAGGCGCTTTGCGCGCTTTGGGGCGACTGCCCGGCGTGACACGTCTTTTGGTGATCTATTTCATCTATCACGTCGGTTTTGCGGTTTACCCTTCGGTCTGGCCCTATTTCGGCAAAGAACGATTCGACTGGACCCCTGCGACAGTGGGGCTATCGCTGGGCCTATTCGGAATCACGATGGCCTTGATACAGGGCGGACTGATCCGGCCAATCCTCAAGAAACTAGGAGAGCGCGGAACCGTCATTGCCGGCCATCTTTTCAGCATCGCCAGCCTCATCCTGATCGCAGTCGTAAGTTCCGGCACGTGGGTGCTGCTGCTGACACCGCTGGCATCCATGGGTGGGATCATACCGCCGGCACTTCAAGGGATCATGTCCGCGCGTGTGGCTGACGATGCTCAGGGAGAGTTGCAAGGCGCGCTCACATCAGCTTCGGCCTTGGCGATGATCCTTTCGCCATTGGTGATGACCTACACCTTCGCACAATTCACTGACGCGCAGGCGCCGATATACCTGCCGGGGGCACCTTTCTTGCTGGCGGCCGGGCTGAGCACGGTCGGCTTGGCCGCCCTGTTGATCGGGACCCGGCGCAGTAGTTGACGTGACGTAGATCGTAAGGTTCCGAAAATACCTTGTCGGCAGCCATTATCTGCGCAAGGCTGCCGAAAACTAGCCAAAGGAAGTTCCATGCAAAAGATCAAAGCTGCCGTATGCCATGAGTTTGGCGCTCCGCTGAAGCTCGAAGAGATCATTCTGCGCGCGCCGGAAGCAGGCGAAATCAAGGTTGATCTGGACGCGGTTGCCATCTGCCATTCAGACATCTCATTTGCCGAAGGTGCATGGGGCGGATCGCTCCCCGCTGTTTACGGGCACGAGGCTGCTGGCAAGGTCAGTGCTGTGGGTACGGGTGTCAACGGCATCGCGGTGGGTGACAACGTGGTTGTCACGCTGATCCGCTCCTGTGGCACTTGCCCCACTTGTGCGGGCGGCGCGCCGACACTGTGCAGCACGCCATACGATGGTGACAAAGGGCCGATCAAAACAGCCGACGGCGGCACGCTGCATCAGGCAATGGCGTGTGGCGCTTTCGCCGAAGCAGTGGTGGTTGACCAACGGCAGGTTGTGAAAATCGGCAATGACATCCCAATGGAATGTGCAGCACTAATTGCTTGCGGCGTGATCACTGGTGTGGGCGCTGTGGTAAATGCCGCAGGGCTTCGCGCTGGCCAAGATGTGGTCGTGATTGGTGCGGGCGGTGTTGGCCTCAATGCGATCCAAGGCGCGCGTATTGCTGGTGCGCGGCGGATTGTGGCCGTGGATATGAGCGAGGAAAAACTGGAAGTTGCACGCGAATTCGGTGCAACCGATGGCATCCTCGCGACCGAGGCCAAACCGTGGACAGCCGCGAAACGCGCGATGGGTCGCGGCGCAGATGCTGTGATTGTCACCGTTGGTGCAATTCCTGCCTATGACACCGCCCCAAGATACCTTGCCTTTGGTGGCAAGGTTGTGATGGTCGGCATGCCCCACTCTGGCCAGAAGTCATCTTATGAGCCGGTCGTCCTCGCCGCTGTAGGTCAGGGCATGGTGGGCTCCAAAATGGGCGATGTCGTTATTCAACGCGACATTCCCTGGATGGTCGATCTCTATTCACAGGGGCGTCTGAAACTGGACGAACTGATCTCGGGTCGCTGGAAGCTGGAACAGATCAACGAAGCAATTGCCGACACCAAGACAGGCGGCGCGCGGCGCAACGTCATCTTATTTGACCGCTAGGCGGCAGACCAAAAACAAACAGCAGAAAACAGAGAGTGACCGGATGCACTTAAAAGATTTGGACATCATCGTCACAGCACCGCCCGCACCGGGCTGGGGCGGACGGTATTGGATACTGGTTAAACTGACCACGGCATGCGGGATTGTCGGCTGGGGGGAATGTTATGCCTCTTCAGTTGGGCCAGACGCCATGCGCAGTGTGATCGAGGATGTGTTCGCGCGTCATATGGCCGGAGAAAATCCCGAGAACATCGAAATGATGTTCCGGCGCGCATATTCGTCCGGCTTCACACAGCGGCCTGATCTTACGGTCATGGGCGCGTTTTCCGGCCTTGAAATCGCCTGCTGGGATATCTTGGGAAAGGCCCGTGATCGCCCTGTTTATGCGCTGCTCGGTGGGGTGATGAACGAACGGGTGCGCGCCTATACATATCTCTACCCGCTACCACACCATGACATAAACACCTTCTGGGCCTCGCCCGAGATGGCCGCGGAATCCGCGCTTGATGCCGTAGACCGCGGTTTTACAGCCGTGAAATTTGATCCTGCCGGCCCCTACACGCGCCGCGGCGGCCATATGCCGGCGATGAGCGATATCTCGCAATCCGTCGCCTTCTGCCGTGCGATCCGCGAAGCTGTCGGCGATCGGGCTGACCTGCTGTTCGGCACACACGGCCAGTTCACCACGGCAGGTGCGATACGGCTTGGTCAGGCGCTGGAACCCTATAGCCCGCTTTGGTACGAAGAACCCATTCCACCGGATAGTGTGGCCGAGATGGCAAAGGTCGCAGGCGCTGTCCGCATCCCCATCGCCACAGGAGAGCGTTTGACCACCAAGGCAGAGTTCGCGCCTGTCCTGCGCGCAGGGGCTGCCACGATCTTGCAGCCTGCTCTGGGCCGCGCCGGTGGCATCTGGGAAATGAAAAAAGTCGCGGCCATGGCCGAAGTCTATAACGCGCAGATGGCACCGCATCTCTATGCGGGGCCTGTGGAATGGGCCGCCAATATTCATCTGGCGGTGAGCATCCCCAACCTGCTTATGGCTGAAACGATAGAAACACCCTTTCACGACCAGCTCATCAAGGGCAGCATTCGGGTAGAGGACGGTTTTATCACCGCCCCAACGGCACCCGGTCTTGGGATAGAAGTGGACGAAGACCTTGCACGGGCGCATCCGTATAGCGGAACCGGCTTGCATCTGGAAATGCGAGAAGAGCCTTGCGACTACGTCAACGGCAACTGCTTCGAAGGGGGGGCGCCTGCGCCGCGCGACTAGGGGTTCAGTTGACGGCTGAGGAAATCCAACCAGTTCTCATGCGCGAGCTTGGCAATCAACGCCTCTCCATAGCCGGCGGCGCGCATGGCATCCAGCAGCGCAGGCAGATTCCCTGCATGGGACATGCCCTGCGGCATCGGCGCACCGTCAAAGTCAGAGCCAAGCCCGACGTGGTCTTCTCCTGCGACAGCGATCAGATGATCAAGCTGTCGCAGGCAATCCGTCAGCGTGGCTTGTCCCTGTGTCCAACCATCATCACTTAGATACAGACTGGCAAAATTGAGACCAACCATGCCGCCGGTTTGCCGGATTGCGCGCAACTGGTCATCGGTCAGGTTGCGCGCGTTTAGTGCCACAGCACATGCATTTGAATGCGTCGCCACCAGCGGCAGGTCCTCTTCTGCCACATCCCAAAACCCCTTGAGCGTCAGGTGGGAGGTATCGACCATGACCCCCATCGCCTTACACTTTGCGACCAGCGCCTGCCCCGCACTGGTAAGCCCACCCCCCGTATCTCCATCCGTACCATGTGAAAACGGCACACCCTCACCAAAGATGTTCGGGCGCGACCACACAGGCCCAAGCGAGCGTAGGCCCATCGCATGCAGGGCATCCAGCTCCCACATCTCAGGACCGATGCAATCAGCCCCTTCCAGATGCAGAACGCAGGCGATTGGGTCGCTGACGAAAGCGCGCCCCAATTGCGCGGTAGATGTGCAAATCTCGATCTGTCCTGCGGCGTGAAGCTGCTGCGCTATCCCGGCCTGCGCGATAACCGGCTCCAACGCCTGAGCGGCTGGCATAGCGGGAGCAAGTGGCAGTGCCACTCCTCCACCGTCGAAAATAGTGAAGTCGAACGCGCGTTTTTCTGCTGACGAATACAGGGCAAAAAATCCACCGCTCAATCCGCCGGCACGGGCGTGAGGGGTGTTCACATGACCGACAGGTTTTGCAAACTCGCCGACCGGATCAGTGGTGGTGCCCCAAAGCCTGCTCAAGGCATCATTGTGCCCATCAAAAATCTGCATGATCTGCTCCTTATCGGTCCGGCCCGCGATCTGCATATTCTTTGAGAGTTTCCTCAAGTACGTCAATGACAGCTGCCAAGTGACGATTTCCAGAAACAAAAAACCCGCGCAACAGACGTTGCGCGGGAAGTATGTACTCAGGAAAAAAATCGTTACTGGGGATAATTCTTAGAAAAACGCCTGCAAACCAGTTTGCGCACGCCCGAGGATCAGCGCGTGCACATCATGCGTGCCTTCGTAAGTGTTGACTGTCTCAAGGTTCATCATGTGCCGGATGACCTGAAACTCACCCGAGATGCCGTTGCCGCCGTGCATGTCACGGGCGTGGCGCGCAATCTCAAGCGCTTTGCCGCAGTTGTTGCGTTTGATGATGCTGATCATTTCAGGCGCGGCATTGGCCGCATCCATCAAACGACCAACCTGCAAGGACGCCTGCAAGCCAAGGCTGATCTCGGTCATCATATCGGCCAGCTTTTTCTGGAACAACTGGGTCTGTGCCAGCGGTTTGTTGAACTGGTGGCGATCCAGGCCGTATTGACGCGCAGCGTGCCAGCAGAATTCGGCCGACCCCATCACACCCCAACTGATGCCGTAACGTGCGCGGTTCAGACAGCCGAACGGGCCTTTCAAACCTTGGACATTAGGCAAAAGCGCATCTTCGCCCACTTCAACATTGTCCATAACGATCTCACCGGTGATCGACGCACGCAGCGAAAGCTTGTTGCCGATTTTGGGTGCGCTGAGACCTTTCATCCCTTTTTCAAGGATGAAGCCACGGATCTTGCCGCCATGCTCTTCCGACTTCGCCCAGACAACAAACACATCCGCAATCGGCGCGTTTGAAATCCACATTTTGGACCCTGTCAGCTTGTAGCCATTGGCGGTCTTCACGGCACGTGTCTTCATGCCTGCAGGGTCGGAGCCCGCGTCAGGTTCTGTCAGCCCGAAGCAACCGATAAACTCGCCCGAGGACAGTTTCGGCAGATATTTCTTGCGCTGTGCTTCGGAGCCATAGGCATAGATCGGATACATAACCAAAGACGACTGAACCGACATCATCGAACGGTAACCGCTGTCCACACGCTCAACTTCGCGGGCGACCAGACCGTAAGAAACATAAGAGCCGCCCAGCCCGCCGTATTCTTCTGGCACGGTGACGCCCAGCAGGCCCATGTCGCCCATTTCGCGGAAGATACCGGCATCGGTTTCTTCTTCGGCAAACGCCTTGATCACGCGCGGCTGAAGTTTTTCTTGCGCATAGGACCGCGCGCTTTCCATGATCATCCGTTCGTCTTCTTGCAGCTGATCGTTCAGACGCAATGGATCGGACCATTCGAAAGCACCCAGATCAGGTGCGTCTTTGGCTTTGAGAACTGGTGTTTCGGCGTTCATGTCGTATCCTTTCAAAAGGGAACTGCGATATGCGTTGGGGGACTTATTGCATATCAGCTGCCAAAGTTCTAACGATGCTTAATCCTCAACCTATGAGTTTTAATCATACATGATCGCTCCGCGCCGTTATTTGCCATCTGTCTCTGCCCTGCTTGCCTTTGAGGCGTGCGCAAGGCTGGGCAGTGCCACGCAGGCCGCAACAGAGCTGTCACTAACGCAGTCCGCGATCAGCCGCCAGATCAAGGCACTTGAGGGCCAGTTGGGGGTTCAGCTGATGTCGCGGCAGGGTCGGCGATTGATTCTGACGCAGGCAGGCACGGAATATGTGCGCGAAGTACGCGAAGTATTGGGGCGTCTGGCGCAGGCGTCGCTGAACGCGGCAACGGAGCGGCAGTCAGGCGTACTGACGCTCGCCATTTTGCCGGCCTTCGGGATGCACTGGCTGGCGCCGCGGCTGTCTGATTTTTCATCCGAGCACCGTGAGGTAACGGTGAATCTTTCTACACGGCTGCACCCCTTTGCATTGGGCCCAAGCCCGTTTGACGCGGCGATTCATTTTGGCCACGAAGATTGGCCCGGTGTGCATTATCTGCCTTTGATGCCAGAGATCGTTGTGCCGGTCTGCGCGCCGGACCTTGTAGGCGCACCATTTGACACCCCCGCAAATCTGCTGGGCCACCCGTTACTGCACCTTGAAACACGCCCCCGCGCTTGGGCGCGCTGGTTCGAGGCTGTGGATCATCCCTGCGATCCGCCACACGGCATGATGTTCGACCAGTTCGCCACAATGGCACAGGCTGCCTTGCACGGGCTTGGCATTGCGCTTCTGCCCACGTTTGTAGCTGAACCTTACCTGCGCGATGGTCAGCTTATCCTTGCTTCTGACAAGACAACCGAAAGCATTGGCAGCTATTACCTTGTCTGGCCTGATGACCGCCCGGCACCGCCGCCCCTGCTGGCCTTTTGCGACTGGCTCAAAGGACAGACAGAGGCCGAATGATTGGCCTGAGAATGGTTAACGAAGTGCGTGCCTTGCCTAACTTCGGCCACATTCCATCCGTATAGCAATCCTCTGTGACGGTGGGGGCCGACACCAAGGAGCATCGCAATGCTTAACAAGATTTTGATGCGCGCAGCTTTCACTGCGGCTGCGCTCACAGTGACGGCAGGGGCATCCTCCGCCGAAAACTACCGCGTCCTTATGATGGATTACGCGTTTTTCCCTGACATTTCATATGTTCAGGACGGTGATACGCTCACCTTCGTTAACATGTCGGGCATCACCCGCACGATCGCATCACGCGATGGCTCGTGGACGACTCCTGAACTGATTGACGGTGCAGAGGCAACAATCACTGTCGAAAAAGGTATGTTCAACAGCTATCAGACCCGCATTGACGGTGTTGGCGGCGCTGGCGTGATTGCGAACTCCACCGGTACAGGCGACAACGTCACGGACGTGACGGACGGCTCAACGGGTATCGACGGTCAAGACGCCGAAGAAGGCACAATCATCGGCAAGATCAACTTCGCCGAAACTCCGGCCATCCAGACCAACTAAACCACTTCGGGAATACCCGCGATAACCAACAAAACCCTCTGGCGCATTACGCGCATGAGGGAAACGGTTTCGTGAAACATTCCCGAAATGCGCCCCCTTGATCGGTGTCGGTCAAAAGGCAAAGCCCCGCACGCCATATCAGGTGCGCGGGGTCTTGAGGCCTTCCGGCTCCCACGGTTCGACCAGTTCGGGACCAGACGCGCGGTTGGAATTGACCGCACGGCTTACGCGGTGCCAGTGCAAGGTATCATCATCGGCGGCCCGCATCAGCGGCGCGGCCCCCTTTCCCATTTCGCCCAACCAAAGCGGCCAATCGTCGGGTTCAACAATGACGGGCATACGGTGGTGGATCGCTTGCATAGGCTCGTTCGCGCCAATCGTCAGCGCGGAGACAGTGCGCAGTGTTTCCCCGTTTTCTGGATCTTGCCAAGCCTGCCACAACCCCGCAAAGGCCAGCGGTGCGCCGTCACGGCGGGTGATATACCACGGATCACGCGCCCCGCTTTCATCTTTGGTCCATTCATAAAAGCCGCTGGCAACCACCAGCACGCGCCGCGCATGCACCGCAGAGCGGAAGGCGGGTTTATCCAGCACAGTCTCGGCACGGGCGTTGATCAGCAGCGGTCCATCGTTCGGTTTTTTGTACCATGGCGGGATCAGCCCCCAGCGCATGGCCTCCATCCTTCTGGGTTGCTCTGGACCGCCAGTGATCACAGCAATCTGGTTCGTCGGACAGATGTTATAGTTCGGCCCCTCTGGCAGGGTATTTGCAGGCTCCGCCGCAAACACCTGCGCCATGGCTTCGGGCGGTAAGGTCAGGGCCATGCGTCCACACATTTCCGTCTCCTCCAGCTGCGTCTCTTGTCACACCCTACCCCAGAGATCGCTTGAATGTGAATGCGCAGAAAACGGGTCGCTTTGCGCGGCGCAGCCTTGTCATAGATAAGAAAAGGAGCACCGATATGACAAACTTGGCCTACCAACCTATTGCCACAGCAATCGTCGACGCTTTGCGTGCGGGGGGCCCCGATGCATATGGCATGCCGGCCGAGCACGCCATTTCGGACGGTACAGGCAACCCGTGCCGTCACTGTCTGTGTGATATCGAAAAGGGGACGGCAATGTTGATCGTCGCTCACCGTCCCTTTGACGGCCTTCAGCCCTATGCCGAAACCGGGCCGATTTTCTTATGCGCCGATGATTGCCCCGCCTATAGCCACAACGTTCCACCCCCGATCCTGACTACGCGCGACGACTACCTGCTTAAGGGGTACACATCGGATCAGCGCATATCCTACGGGACTGGCAAGATTGTTCGCGCGGCGGATGTCTCCAACTATGCAGACCACTTGTTAGAGCAGCGCGGGATCTCCTTTGTCGATGTGAGATCATCACGCAACAACTGCTTCCAGCTACGCATCACCCGCGCATGAAAAAAGGGCGCACTCTTTTCAGAGCGCGCCCTAGGTCGTTCAATTAATCGCGACTTATTTCATCTTGATACGGCCATCGGTAAATGGCTTGTAAGGTGCGTTTTCCGCAAGATACTCGGCTGTGACATCAGCGACGTCGGGGCCAAAGTCATAAGGGTTGGTCGCGGTTTTGAACATCGCATAACCGTCCCCGCCATTGCGCACGTAGTTGTTGGAGACGACGCCGTAAACCTTGTCCATCTCTACAGGCGCGCCTGCGATCATAACATCGGACACGCGGCTACCGACCTCTGCTGCAGCGTCGAAGGTATAGCTCATACCTGCCACCTGCGGGAAGCGACCAGCGGCTTCTTCAACCTGGCTCACGCCGTTCTCAAGCGCTTCGACCAAAACCGCACCGGTAACCTGAAAAGTTGACAGCGTGTTCTGGAACGGCAGCACGGTCAGAACGTCGCCCATGGTGACTTCGCCCGCATCAATAGAGGCACGGATGCCGCCACTGTTCTGGATGGCAACGTCGATTCCCTGATCGGCGACCCGTGCAAGCATCGCATCGGCAATCAGATTCCCCATGGAACATTCCTGCGCACGGCAAACCGCACGATCACCGCCGATTGGTTCGTTTGTTTCGGCGACAACTTTGGAACGTAGCTCCTCCAACGGCACGGCAAGCTCTGCTATACGCGCCAGCGTGTCCGCGTCCTCAGCGAAGGATGCGTCGATCAGGATCGGCTCACCCTTGGCTTCGGTAAGGTTGCCTGCATCGTCAAAGGTGACATTCAGCTCACCCAGATATTTGCCGTAGGCATATGCCTGCACAATCGCAGTGTTGCCGACCATTGTCGGATATGGCCCTTCAGCCTTCTCATTGGTGTTGCTCAGCAACGTGTTGGAGTGGCCGCCGACGATCACATCAACGCCCGTTGTCTCTGCCGCGACTTTTTGGTCAACCGCATAGCTGGAGTGGCTAAGAACGATGATCTTGTTCACGCCTTCTGCGGTCAGTTTGTCCACCTCACCTTGCACGGCGGCAACCGGATCAGAGAAGACCACATTGTCACCCGGGCTGGCCAGTTCATCCGTGTCCTGAGGCGTCAGGCCGATCAGGCCAATCTTTTCGCCGCCGCGTTCAATCACGATTGAT
>Ga0209345_10001470_pt1 | contig 28080 bp, 36 predicted proteins | sample Cruoilmetagenom7_FD_187294 | JGI IMG/M metagenome (GOLD analysis project Ga0209345, IMG submission 187294) | Oil polluted marine microbial communities from Coal Oil Point, Santa Barbara, California, USA - Sample 7 (SPAdes) (version 2) | ecosystem: Environmental > Aquatic > Marine > Oil seeps ...
GTCCGGGCTCAGGTCGGGGCTCAGGTCGGGGATCAGGTCGGGGATCAGGTCTACGGGAACCATGACGCATCATGGCTTGGTTTTTATGATTTTTTTAAGAATGTGCTAAATATTGGCGCCTGTAAAAAACTAAATGGTTTAATGGATTTAGCTAAATTTTGTGGTTGGTGGACACCGTATGAGAGCGCCGCAATTTTACAGGATCGCCCGCAAAAAATACATTTCGATAATCAAAAAAAACTACACAACGAAGCCGGACCGGCGATTATGTATCGTGATGGCTTCTCTGTTTTTTCGTGGCACGGAACCCGCGTTCCTGAAAAATGGATAATGGAGAAAGAAACTATTGACCCGACAGAAATTCTACAATGTAAAGACGTAGAGCAGCGGGCAGTCGGTGCTGAAATTATTGGATGGCCCAGAATATCGGAACAGCTTGACAGAAGGGTCATTGATGGCGACCCTGAAACAGACGTTGGAGCGTTAGTAGAATTAACGATGCCGGGGCTTTCGCGACCCGGCAGATTTCTGCAAGCAAAATGCCCTCGCAACGGAATTATATGTGAAGGTGTACCTTATACCAGCGATGTTGACGACAAGCCCATTGAAACCGCAATGGCCGCGCAGGCTTGGCGTGATGGAATATCGCAAGTCGAATATGAACACCCTATTTTTAGAACTTGAACAGGAGATTAAAATGAAAAAAATTATAGCAGCACAAGGCGAAGTACGTATTTATAAAATTGATACGCTGCCTGAAGGTATGGAAACCGTGAATGTTGAAAAGAACATGCGCGGTGATCACATCATATCTCACAGTGAAAAAGGCCATCATCACGTGTTACCCGGCGATGCTGAGGTAATGGAGCGTGTTGATAATGTTCCAGCCGGGATGCAGATATTCTATGCAATGCTGGATAACCCGGGGGCCTTGGTTCAGGATGCTTCAGACGCGCATGAAAAAGTTGATCTTGATGCAGGTCTTTACGAATTCAGGATAGCCCGTGAGTTTAACCCTTTCACAGAAGAAGCTCGACGGGTAGCAGATTAAACAATCCCCCGCGAAACGCATAGGAGATAGAGGATGGATAAAATAAAACATTTATTGGATGCGATGGTAAGCCTTCTTATTGCTTTCACAGTATTGTTACTAATGGGGGTGTTCTTGTTTACTGGCTCCATTCCGGGAATGGATGAAGTGCATTTATGGTCACTGCAAGAGGCCACTTTCTTTGGTTTACTGTTTGTCGCTGCTGCGATTTATTTTAAAAGTTGATGCCAAAGATAAGGAGATAGAGGATGGAACTGTATTTAACGGAAATATTCAAATCTAAAAAACAAGAAAAACCAAAACCATTACCGCGATTTAATGTTGGCGAATGGGTTTTATACCAGAATAAACTTGAATGTATCTGGTTGGTTCATGATAATCCTGATTATGGGTATTTGTATACGCTTACACAAGACAACGGAAAACACTCGCACGGTTCACTTGTGGAAAAATGGCTTACTAAGCTTGAAATACCGAGGGCGTTTATTGCTGATATTGTGAAAGCCGAAACATGACATACAGCGACTTCCTGAAAACACAGTCTTGCATCGTCACCAACGACACGGCGACCGACTATATGGCTATCGACCCTGCACATATCCGCAAAGGGGCCAATGGCGGGTTAAACAAGAAACCCTCCGATCAGTTTATTATACCGCTTCGCCATGACTTACACCAGTTGCAGCATTCAATGGGAGAACGCAGTTTTTGGCTTTCCGTATTCAACAACGAAATAGATGGCGTTTATTACGGTGAGCAAGTGATGTTTGAGGCTTTGCTTGCTTTGTCAGAGAAGCAATACAAGGTTTGGAAAAATGGCTAAAGAAGTAAGAGTGCGGAAGGATGCTGAAGGGAAATATTGGAATGTCAAATGAACTTTACTGGCTGCGCAGAACTATAGGCGGGTATGCTCCCGCTGACAATCGAACAGAGGAAAGGTCCAACAAATTCAAACTTGATGAATTAGTTGGCACCAAGTTTGAAAAAATACGCGCACCGAGACACCATAGATTTTATTTCGCTATGCTTCGCCAGGTACTAAAGCAGCAAGAATATTATAAGTCTGAAAGCCATTTATTGCATGGCCTGAAATTATACTTTGGTATGATTGAAAACGAAGTAATTCTGAAAGATGGCAGAACAACATATGAACTAGAATCAATCGCATTCAACAGAATGGACGAAATCAGATTCACCGAGCTTGTGAAGAAGACGAAAGACTTTATTGCCGCCGAGGTGCTTCCCGGGATTACAGAGGCAGAAATGCGGAGAGAAATAGAAGGTTTTTTATAATACATGGATTGGACAAGAACGATCTGGCGAGAGAGCTTGAAGGATTTTGACAGTGAAAGTAATCGACCACAAAAACAGCGAACAATACATGCAGCGCAAGAAAACACCAGACGGAAGGTTTATGCATTGTTGCTGCGTATGTGGGTATATTGATGCTTGGAGCGGCGCATGGTCTTGGTACGGGAGCCTGCTAGAGATAGACGATGGAGATGCTGTTGCTAAATTCTGCTCTCAAATATGTAATACAGCCGGAGGGGAGGATGCGGAAAACGTGACCGACGAAATGAAGAAAACAGCGCGAGACAACGAATGGCGACCGCCGATTACTAGGTATCGAGAAGCCACTGACGCCGAAAAATACAACGCTGCGCTCAATAATAAAAAATGACACTACGATAAAAGGAAACCACAATGCCAATAACAACAAACCTGACACCAGAAGACATTGAAAGAATGAAAGGGCTTTATGAATCCGCCGGGCCTGAGTTTGTGAAAATAAGCGATCTGGCGGCGATGTTCGGAGTAGCTCGAACCAGAATTTGCATCATGCATAAACAGCTTGGGTGGGTGCGGTCGCCTGAATATTTCGCTCATATCAAACAAAACAGGTACAGGTTCAAGCGATGGGAAAGCTTGACCGAGACAGAGACAGAAGATGCCCGTGTTTTGTTTGAGGAAACAGCAACGCTCGGGCTAACAATATCCCGGCATCTAGGGATTTCACAGGCTCAGTTTGCCGCAATGCTAGCCGCTAAAAAATGGAAGCGAGGGAAAGCGTTCAAAGAAGACCTTGCCAAGAAAAAGAAGACAACAGCGGCGTTACGTGGAACAAGAGAAAAGGCTTTGTCTCGCCATTCAGACCCGTGGCGGGATGCCATCGCCGCCATAAACGAAGCGCGTACAGATCAGGGGATGGACCCAATAAATTCAGCAAGTTTGCAGTTTAGTGCCGAGACTATGAAGGGCTCGTTTAACCCGGATTGCAGGTTTTCCGAATTCAGACACACAGAATAATAGCTTGCATTCGATGTGAATATGTTTTATATTGAAGCAGTAAGAGGAGGCAATTAGATGACCACGGACGATATACCGATACATCTTTTCAATTACGATTGGTACGGTCAAAAATGGTCGTTTCAAATAGCGGCGAACTCGAAGGAGGATGCTGAAGAAATACTGGCCGCACTTCCATTCAGGGCCAGATATGACGGTCCTCTTTTCGCGTCCATCCCCGGCGATATTCCTGCTGCCGGATTTATGGCAAGATTTATAGTTTGGTGGAAAAATTTATGGACCCATGGCTAAAATAAGAGGAGAGAAAAGTTATGATTAGCTTCGATACAGAAAACGCAAAGATATATACCATTGTAGACAGTGCTGAAGATCGCCTAAAAGCCGCTGGTTATGTTGTTGGCGCTGTCGTAAAAAGCGGGCGCGATGAATACAAACTCACAAGGGTCCGCGTGGACACTAATAGGTCCGGGATTTATATATCACTAATGGGGCGCAAAAGATTGAAATCTGGCTGTTTTGGTATTCGTGAATGTCATGTTTGGAGTGATTCAAATGTTGAGGTAATAACCAATGACTGACAAGACAGAGGCGGTGGCTAGCGGAATGTTGGACGCAATTGGAAATCGCAATAATTTAAGTGATGAGCAATGGCTCGTGACAGTAGCCCAAGCCGCCATAGAAGCTTATGACCTATGGTTAGCTGAGAATGCTTGGCAGGATATAAGCACAGCGCCGAATGATGGGCGAATGATATGGACATATAACAAGCTTTGTTCAACTGAGCCAAAACTAAGGCCCGCTGACGGTGGTTTTTGGCGATACGAAATAGAGCATGGATCAAAAGTAATGCCTATGATTTGGTGCGAACAACATATACCAGCCCCACCAGCACAGGAGAGCGATAAATGACGTTTAAATATATCAACGATTATTATGGGCTGTCGGTAAAGCGTGGCTCAAAAATCAAATTCCAAGGCACTCCCTGTACTGTTGTTAGCGCCCCCTGCCATTATTTGAATGTGGTCAAAGACGACACGGGAAACAGGCTAAACAACCTTCATCCAACTTGGGAAATAGAATATTTGGACCAACAACCATAACCCGCTTACCAGCCACAGGAGAATAGAGATATGCCCCTATCTGTAAACGTGAGGTGATGTGATGCTTTGGCTAATGCAGTTAATATTCAATATTCATGCACGGAATAACGAGTTGAAAGTAATCAAAAATATTTCATGGATACCATATCGTGATGCAATCTCAGGAGAATTATGCTGGCCTACTGCGCGGGTAGTTTACAAAGGCGGTCAAGTTTTTACATCGTCTCCAATATGGCCAACACTAAAGCAGAAAGGCTGAATGATGAGTGATATTAAAGTAGAGGGTTTATATTGCCCGGAATGCGGTGAACCTCATGTGGACGTTGGCCAATGGGCGACAAAGCCACACCACAAACATTTGTGCCATCACTGTTTTCATATTTGGGATGTTCACCCGTACACCTGCGGTTCGGGAGCGTATAGGGATGGTGGCAAGTCAAAGCTGCGGGCTGAAGGCTTTGAAAGCGGCTGTTTATATTCGGCTATCGAAATCACAGCACTCAGGGCAGAGCGTGAAGACCTAAAGCATGACATTGGTGAAGCATTAAAGGCCAACACAGCCGAGCAACTGGATAACGAAAAGCTACAGGCAAGGTATATCAAAACACTGGAAATCGTCTGTGAGGAATTTAGATATTTGTCGCGACCTATACCGAAGCATATTGAAATCGAACTGGCAACGATGAAGAAAGGCAATAGCGATGGATGACATAGAAACTATATTTAACATAATACATTTAATCACTGTCGTGGTCGGCGTGTTAATTGTATTGAAGATGTTGAAAAGTTAACGACTACCGATCGCCGATGGATAGCATCTTGAAAGCAAAAGGCCCCGTTTGGCGCCGGGGCCTTAATACTGAGTAGAGACTTTAACGTAAGGAAATACCTAAAAAAGTATTCTACCAAAATTACACCAGATTGCAACCCCTAACTAACAATACCGTTAATTACTTTTTACCGATAGCATGGCGCACAGTAGACAGCCCTAGCGCACCAAACACAATTTCTATTGCATCTATGATTGAAAGTTCGCCATCAATATAACCTACAGCGGCTCCCGCGATGGCAATAAATGCCAGAAGATAGGTTTTATATCCGTTAAGCTTGCTAATTTTTATCAATGCTCTAATCCTTCCTTTAGCCTGTTCAGACGTATCAGATCTTCAATCCGCTCCTTTTCCAGCCAGATTATACCCTGCTCAATCTTTGAATGAACGGCATTGTGTTCCTTGATTAGTATGTCTATTGCCTTGTCTGTTATGGCGTCGGCTTTTTCGTCAACTCTGACAGCAGCAGCACAGCCAGAAGCAAGTAATAGCGAAATGATTAATATTGCTTTCATGATTTACCCTTTTCCGCGTTTGCTATCTGCCGGCTGATATCTTTCAACTGAACTTTTAAATCTCGTAGTCGTTCCTTTAATGCCTGTGTTTCCCCGGTTGATTTTATTCTATCTTCAGTATCCCATATTCTGCGCTGGATATCCCTGCGGCTGTCATACATGATGGCAAGGCTGTTGCCTGCTACTTGTTCCGCAATCTCTGTAACCTCTGACAACATGGCAGGACGATCTATCACCACGCCCGCTGTGAGAGTGCCTAACACAGCTAAAACACCGCCCATCATCTTTTTGTCCATGTCATGACCTGCTTAAACTCTGCGCAGCAATATATTTTTCAACCGTCCCGCGACCTAATGGCGTATTATAATGTTGTTTCCAATATGCTGCCCTGCCCTCTTCTGTGTCTGGAATCGGGTCCGGTTTCATCCAGTAATGTATCCGACAGATGGCCGTGGCAAATTTCAGATTCCAGATTATTTGTGATACGCCAGGCACATCGTTACCGACAACCATCGCCATGATCTTGGCTAGCATTGCAGGACGTGCCTTCAAGTACCGATCGGTTATGTCTTCGTATGTTGCTGGCTCACACTGATAGAATCCCACAGCAGGCCCGTTAATCTGTTTTAGGTGGTGAAACCCGCTTTCAACCATTCCTGTGCCTATAACAAGCTCCACCGCGTTCTCAGAGTACATTCCAAGCTCTCGAAGCGTTGGTCTGATGATAAGGTCGCGTAGGTGGTCTATGTTCATTGAGCGAGCCCGGCGGCCATAACCATCCATTCCTGAATCGTATCAGCCCACTTGCCAAGCGAAAAACTTGCAAACACAACGCCCGCACCACCGAATAACGCTACTATCTTTGTCATTGCCCACCGCCCTTGCTTGTGTTAAAAATGTAGACAACAAGGGTTACTAAAGCAGCAGCCATGCCTTTGATGGCCCACCAGAAGAACCCCATAATTCTATCAAGTTTCTTTTCAGCTTCGTCTAGCCTTTTTTCGTTTTCGCTATGGCGCTGGTTATTTGTCTTTACCATCCCTACAACCCCGAAATATTTCCATTATGATTTTTACGGGATTTATGAAACCCGAAATTCCCCATATCAGAAGCCCGTCTAATACGATTGCTATTAGAAAAGCGATTTCGAACAAGGTATCCACCAGCGGCCCCATACATTGCTATAATCTGGGCATAGCCTACTATATCTGCTATAATCATGCTAGTATGCAGGGATATTAAATCAATATATAGGGGCGCATAACCGAAAACTACCAGCAAGGCTATCAGGGCAACGATAACTCTGGACAACCACAAGTCACCCTTGAACAGCATTAGAGCAAGCGCCGTTGCCGTTGTTACCGCGACAAAATACAAACTGTCATCGCCGAACGTAAAATTAGCGCGAACCGGCAAGATATAGGCAAGCCAGTTTAACCCCATGACCACGCCAACGAATAAATATCGTTTGCTGGCCAGACAAAGGGCAACAGCGGGCAAAAACGCTATCATGTATACTATTCCCCAAAACCCGAACATCTCCCACTCCCGTCAATTGCTACTTCTGAGGTTGAATAATACACCACCATAATATAAAATGCAAAAAGGCGCTGTGTTTCCGGGGAATTGAAATATTGGGGTTAGCGCCCGCCCCCGTCGCGTGTCTCGGCCTGTTTTACGACTTCAGCCAGGACTTCAGGTTCAAACTTGCTATTGCAGATTTTATTCAGGCTTTCGTGATTTCTGGCTTGTTCGGCAATTGCAGATCCAAGAAGGCTGGAAACATTCGAAAACATATCGTAATTATCCGCGAATGTAAGATTGCTGATACCAACGCTTCGTCCCTGTTCATTGTTTCCGAGCCCTTCAAGGCTGGTTCTTCCTTCGTCGGCAAGCCTCATTGCATCACGAAGGCACCGCTCCATAGCAATGTTACGGGATGAAGTGCCAACCATTGCCGCCATTGCGTCTGGCGTAACATCTTCAAGTTTGATCTTGTCTGCCATTTTTTATATTCCTTTTGGGTTTCTGGCTAAACGACTAGCGTTAACTCGATCCTGTGTCTTTACCCCGGCAGCCACATCGCGGACCAGAGCGGGTCTTGCTGACACATCGTCTCCAACATCGACAACATAAGTATTGGCGTTTTTGCGGGCAACCTCTACGCCATCTTCTACGTAGACTGTATTCTCCGATACTTCCATTCGTCCGTCAGGTAAAACCATAATTATTTCTTCCGTCTTTTTAGTAATTGGCATTTCCAATATCCTTATGTTGTCTGATAAACAAAGTTTGCGTAGAGCTCGCCTTCCGCCGTTGCTTCCGTTTCTGTCACCGAAACACTACCTGTCGTGGTCGAAAATAACTGGAGCATGGCGTAACTTTGTCCAGGAACAACATACCCACCCAGAATATTGGAGGCTGTCAAACTTAAACTGTTATAATACGCTATATTGAGAGCGCCACGCGATAGCGTGGTAGAATCGCAAACAAACGGAAGCGCTCCGACCCGCATGTCTCCCGCCGCACCTCCAAGGCCAGACCATGCAAGCCTCATAGCGCCATAACATAATTTGCCAATCTTTACATACTCGCCCGTTTGATTGGTGTATGTTGGCGATCCCGCAGTGGTGGTTCCGTATAGGGTTGGCGTGAAGACTCCGACTACTTGCCCTTCCTGTGCCGCAATAGCCTGACCGACCCTTTGAGCAGTCCAGAACCTTGTTGTTGTTGCTGTTCCCGCCTCGGCCTCCGCCTGACTGACGACAGAAAGATTAATGTCCGCCTCTTCTACGGTATCCGTAGCGTCCGTCACCCATGTAATAGTAGATGTCCCGATTGTAATGTCATTAGCGGTAGTTACACGGTATCTTACCCCGCCCGCTACAGTTCCGCCCGCAACATAAACAACCGTTCCCTGAACAACGTCTCTCGTCCCGTTAAAATCAACTGAGCGTGTCCATGAACCGGAGCTTACATCATAGATTCCATTCTCTACGCCGTCCGTCTGGTCTTTTACAAGAACACGCTCATCTGCAACCACGGCGACACCATCAATTGTTTGCGTCCCCGACAATGTTATATTTGCTGTCGTCGCAGCAGCCACAGGAGCCTTGATAGCAAGACTTGCTGTTACGCCATTCAGCCTGTCTGTTGTTGTAGATGTCATTCTGTTGCTCCAATAATTGCATTATACACTTTATTGTTATACAATCCTACCCCTCGGAGGATAATCATGAAATACATACTTGTTTTTATACTCTTTGCGCTTTCATCTTGCGCGGCATCAACAGACGCGGCTATGAAAACATGGGTTGGTCACCCGGAGCCCGAACTCCTGTCAGTATGGGGAGCCCCTGACAAGACAACGACTTCAGGCACCAAGACAATCCATACATGGGCCGGACGAAACACTTACGGCCAAATAATCTGCTCAAAAACCTTTGTCGTCGCCAACACAAGAATTGAATCCTATTCAACAGATTGTTTCTTCTAGTTCCTGTAATCTTTTTTAACAAACGCCTCGACAGGATTAAACCCGTCTTTTTCACCTGCCATATAGTCAGTGAAATATTCTCCCATAATTAATGCCTGTCCAGTCGGTATCGGAACTGGAGAAACAACGCCAAGGGTTTTGACGCCCGCCCTCACCAGCGCCTTGTCTATTTCGCCTTGCTTGACCTGATCTGCAAACTTCACAATATTTCTGGCGGCGCCTGCTGCCGGAGAAACCTCATATTGGAAATCGCCAATTGTCGAAGAGGCAATATCACGAACAAAAGGAATACCGCTCATCAGGTGCATAGCCCATATTTCAGCCATCCACTCGCCATAGCTTTCATCATCGTCCGGCCCACCTACCCCGGCAAGGTGGTAGCCTATCTCTATCGCTACCGATGGAATAAATGTCAACAGCATCATATTAAATGAAAACTGTGTTATTTGCGCAGGCGTTGGATTGCGTTTCAGCATTTTAGCTTCATCAATTACCATATTATTCATAGATGAAAAATACGTCATGAACATTGTAAACAGCCGTTGCCCCTCACCTCCCTTTTGTATTGGCGCAAGGTCTTTAGCCGAGCCCGAGCCCTGCGTTTGCCGAACAACAGAATTTGCGTATTCTACAGCCGCATCGTCTCCCTTATCTGCATAATTATCGAGGTGCCACCCATAAGCCGCCGTCCATGTTGGAAGGTCAACCGCTAACTGCATTTTAGCGATATGCCAGAAAAAAGAATCCTCGTAATATGATAAAGGCCCTTTCTTCAGCTTCTTTGTCGCATCATGAATATCACGGTCAAAGGTTCTTGCCCTTTCACGCATAAAGGAAGACTTTTCATAAATGGCTTCCGTGTTTTTCTTTATTGTCGCCGGAGATCCATAAAAATCCTTAATCCCTTTCATGGAATATTTAAGCCCGTCGACAACGCCAGCATCCTGAATAAACCGTGCCATTGTCTGCGTATATCCTAAAGGCTGGACCAAGGCAGTAGTAAGCTTGTACCCCATCGCCATTATCGTTGCGCGTTTACGAACATGACTGAATACTTTATCGGCAATGGATGTCGGAACCACTGAATCACCGGCGACAGAATCGACCAGCCAGTCGCGCAGGATATCTATCTGCGTCTCGCCAACGGTTTCCCGAAGTGTCTGTATCATTTCAGGATGATTGATAATCTTTGTCGCATCAATAGCCGCTTTTCGAAACGACAAATCATGGATGGTTTCGTCAACGGCTTCAAAGAAAGTGCCAAGGTCAAGGCGTATCACCATGCCATTAATCGGAGCCAGTCTTTCCTTTGTCCTGCCCTGATTGGTTGTTGGCCGCCCGATATCACCCATAACCATACGCTTATAGACATCTTCTGCATTATTCCGTTTCGCCTGATCTGACAGGCGCGATGAATATTTAATCGGATAATACCCGCCGTCATACGTACCATAAGGAGTCTCTACAGGCACGGCTTCGACCTTTGGCGCTGCATAACCCTTTGTTTCCTTATCGAGCGTGACGGTTTCCTCCCAGAATGTGTCTATATAATCCCATGCAGATTGTACCATGTCCCAGTCACGTTTATTCATTCTAGCAAGGACAGCCTCTAGCCCTGCTTCGCTCCATCCATTGCCCTTTAACAGCTTTGCGCGGTTATCGGCATTGCCAACATTCAATGCTACTGAAATAATACTTTCTTTTGTCAGGCTGTCATTGATTTCTGGAATGAAGAATTTATGCGTGAATAGATGCCTTGCCTCTTTTCCCGTGAAATCCTCGAATATTTCCTTTATTGTCGATGCCGCTTCGCCGCGCCGTTCTTGCAGATTATCGTCAGCCTTGGCTATAATCTGGAATAGATATTCATGCATAGGCCCGGGTTTGAATCCGTCCAGTTCACGCATGAAGGCTTCAGTCTTACGCAAGCTGGCCTTATGCTCGAACCTGGACAGTATTTTTTCTTTATCGGTCAATGAAAGTTTACGTTGTCTGGTCTTTCCCTTCCAATTCTGCCAGATAGAGCCGGTTATTTCATCGACAACAGCATTCAGTTCGCGTTTGGCCTTGTCAGACAATAGTCTGTTCTTTAACCGCCCTACTTTGGCAAGATGGTCTACAGTGTCTTTCAGGCCCCGTAGTTCCTCCATTGTCGTGTCTTTGTAGTGCTGCCGCTTTGAATCATTCAATAGATTGTCAGGGACGCTCACAGGCTCGTTATTCTCGTTTTTCTCTGCTACCCATGCCGCAAGGCTCTTGCGCTTCTCTATGGCCTTCAGAGAGACAGCACGGCGAAAGTCGTATTTTTCCAGAAGTGCTGATATTTGCTCCCTGTATTCAGGGTCTACGCTGTTCTTTTTACTTGTTGAGCGGTCAAACGCCCGGCTCATCTTGTCCAGTTCGTCTTTTGCGTTTCTGGCTTCCATCGCAAGGTAATGATTAAGGATCTGTTTTAGCTTGGCTTCCCTTGCCGTTTCAAAGTCTTTTTTCAATAGCGCCCGCGTTGCGTCACGGGATGCCTTCTGTGATGCCGCTGTATAGCGTCCGACCTGAATAGCCTCATTGGACTTCTTGCCAGCAATAATTCGTATCGCAGCCGCCTTGGCCACAGATGCAGGAGTAGGATTGTCGCCTGTTTTAACGGACAAAGCCTTTAGCTCCATTGCAAGGAATTGCCCGCGCTCGTCATTCATCACCGCTTCGCTTGCCGCTTCCGCAGCCTGCCCCTTGTTTTCTGTCAGGGAGCCATGACGTTCCTTCATTACCTTATCGGCTTCCGCGTCAATCTCTGCATTGCGCTCGGTCTTGTTCTTTGCGTTATTCATCAAGGCAAAAAGCAGTTCATCGCCAGATGTCAGGCCGACAGTATCAGCAATGAAATCAGGATGAATGCCGCCCTCTTTTCTTGTGATGCCGTGAGGCAGTCTTTTTAATGCTTCCTCGCCATGCATATCGACTACAGCGCCACGCGATAGAGGGTTTTTGTCACGGATAAGGTCAAGAGCCCTGTAGGCCGGCCTTGCATTGATTTCTTCAGCTACTTCCGCACGGACATTGACACGCTCGTCTTTCCACTGCGCGGTTGCCTCGCGGGTTTCTTCTGCAATTTTCCGCTTCTCTAGCTCATCAGTTGCTTTTTCAGAGGCCCGTTGCGCCGCTTCCGCATACGCCTTGCCACCGTCCGGCATGATTTCTGACATTGTGTCCAAGGCAACAAACCTGTTTACCTGTTCGGCTTCTGCTATCTCTGCGTCTGTCGCCAGTAGTCTGTCAAACACGCCCCTGATTTCGTCGTTAATCTCTACATCAAGCTTGAGAAGTGTTTTATAGACATCAATCAGCCATGCCCGCATACGTGAGAAAGCGCCTTGAAGTTCGGTCGATGGTGCCTTTCCTTCTCGTAAGTATGCCTCGAATGCTCTGGCCATTTTCTCTTGTGGCTCGGTCTGGTTAAACCCCTCAATGGTTTCCGCACCGGCGAACTTCATCATCACGCCAAAATCAGCCGCAGCCTTTTCATTGGTTTCAGCAAGTTTTGATAGTGTGTTTACAAAGAAATGCCCGCTTTCATGTAAAAAAGAACTTAAATTTTTGTTTTTACCGAGATTAATAATCGTCTTGTCAGGAAAGAACTGAATTGATGCGAGTTTGTCATCTTGATACAGTATCTGTGCGTCGTCAGGGTCAAAGGTGCCTCGATTGTGGATGGATTTGATTTGGGAAGGTTCGAACACAACATAATGGTCTGCAATCTGTTCCGTCAACCCAACAGCATCATCAAGGTTTTTAATTATTACCCCATCATATCCATCACGTTTAGCATTCTGTATTTGCTTAGAAATATTATCCTCAATGGCTGTATAAAATTCTCCTTTGGCGTCAATTACTAACGGATTTTTTATAGATAGATACGTTGGAACAATATTTTGACCATTGAGACGATTACTAAAGTCCGCAAAACCGGCATCAAGCTTTTCGGCTTCAATTATTTTTTCATCGTAAGTGGCCCAATCTCTTTTTTTCTCGGCATTTTCCGCTTCTTTTAATATTTTTTGCACACGAACATCAGTAGCAGAATAATCAGCGTAGCTTTGTGCCGTTCGATGATCACTAGTAAAAAAAAATCCTTGCCCAGCACTATTAGCTCCAGTGGCTACGCCAAGTTTCTGAGGGTCAAACGAGACAATATTGGCATCAGTCCCATGATAGACTACTAGAGGCTTGCCGCTCTCATCGACAACCTTGCTATCGCCAAACCATTTCTTGAAAGCATCAGTCTGTTCAAACTCTATGCCGCCGACTTCGCCCGTTGCCTTATCAAGCGCCGCCTTGATTTCTTCGTTCGTCGCATCAATATCAATGCCGAGACGGTCAATCATTTCTTCAAGGTCTTTGGATGCCCGAACTCTTGCTGCTTCCGCCTCGTTACCCGAGCCCTCGACATATAACTCTTCACCTGTCAGGGCGTCGATAAACCCGGCCAGATCCATTTGCTCGTTTTCAGGGAAAAACCCGGATTCAACCGCTGCTGTCATCACATCGTCAAGGGCTTGTCCGTCATCACGCAGCATCTTGCGCTGGAAGGGTTTTAACTCTTTGTCAAGCCCTTCTAAATCGCCTCTGTCGTCCTTAACGCCAAGATTGCGGGCGAACTCTTGCAGGCTTTCACCGAACAGTTTTGTATCACTCGCAGCTATTCCGCGCCGCGTCCGGTCAATAATCAGGTCAAGGCTGTCAATTTGTGATTTAACGCTTTCAGGAAACGGGCCTTTAATCGCAAGGTTTCCATAAATGGTTTCAGGATCAACGTTATATCTTTCCTGCATTACCTTTGCATGAGCTTTGTGTAGCGCCGCTTGTTGTGTTGCGTTCGCAGGAGTTTCCCCCGCTGTCATAAGCTGTTCTTTGACATTATCAAAAACGCGGTCTACCGGGGCTTGTGCCTTTCTGATTGTCTCATCTGTTTTCAGGGCTTCCTGATATTCACTTTCAAACAGGTCTGTGATTTCATCATTAAACTGATTTGCCTCGTTTACCGTCATGTCATCAGTATGAAACTTGATATCACCGGCCAGCGCCTTGTGTGCATCTGTCCCGGCTATACTGGTTTGGTAATCTTCAAGGGGGATAGGAACAAACTGGCCAGTCGCTTCCGCTTCTTCAATTTGCGCCTCATAGTCGCCAATGTCAAAACTTTGATATAATGTTCGGAGGGCTTCAGGAGCAACATAGACATTTTCCACGGTTCCCGCTTTACGCACCTGTTCAACAAACTCACGGTATTTGGCTGGAAGGCGTTCACGCACCCTGGATGCAGCCGCATTGTCACCCATTGCCTGAATGACCGCTTCTGTCTGTTTTGCCTTGTTAGCCTTAATCCGGTCCTGCATTATTCCCGCGCCGCCACGACCCGCGCCCAGTAATGTACGGAACAAGGCACCCGCACCACCGGCAGCAAGCGCCTCACGGTCTAATCCTTCTGTGAGGTTTTTGTCAGGGTCATACGTCATCATTGCAGACAGGTTATGCATGATGCCTTCAATGACCTCTTGTCCCGCCTCTATGCCACCGGCAATCGCTTTATCAGTAATCCACCTGAGAACATTGCTCTTGATTTTGGGAGGAACACGATTAAGCAGGGCGTCAAGGCCCATTTTCTCGGTTAAGGCAGTAACCGCGCCGCCCGTCAGAATAGCAGCGTCTTTATCCGCTTGGGAGCCTTGGCTTAATTCAGCATCTTGCGCGACGATATCGGTGCCTTGCCCAAACAACGCACCCACTTGAGCCGGAGCCCCGAAAATACCGATAAGAATCTGTGCCGATATCTGGCCAACACCGCCCGTTATGTCTGTTGCGAGATTCTGTCTCTCAGGAGGAACGCCTATTTCTTTTCCAAGGTCCACCCACGGGCCACCTGTTTCTTTTAATAGCTCAGAAGGGCTGGCCCACCAAGGCAAGACAGGTTTTTCAAAGAAATCCGCTGCTTCATCAAGACCGAGAGCGCGAAGGGGATGGACAGACAAATACCTTCCCAACGATTCCCACGCCTCGCCAACACCGCGCACCATCCGTCCCGGCGTAGCAACAGCCTCACCGGCAGGAGCCCTCACAAACGTATCAACAGCATCAAAGTCTTTCCAAAGCTTTTCATACCATGCAAGGTTTTCTACATCATCATGTCCGATTTTCGCATTGTCAGGATTAGCCATAAATCGTGATGTAACAGGAGATTCCGCAAGGTCTTTGACAATCTTGTTGCTGCGCTCATGTTGTTCAAGCTCTTCAAGATTACGCTCGACCATATCAACAGAAAGATTGGTTTTCTCTGAAATGCCGACTGCCTTTGATGCACTTTCCGGGTTAGACTTCAACCCATTGTTAATGGACGTTTGCAGGCTGAAATCAAAATTAAGCGGACGACCTGCAGTATCCTTTGTTTCTTCATCAAGCGATGGAAGATTAAAATTAAAGTCAAGTTCAGCCATTAGTTACCCGCATTTTTATTGGCCACGTTCCACATGGTTAAGATATTTGCCCTGTTTACTGGAACCCCTTGCCGCCGCAGTGAATCGGTAATCGCTGTCAGGGACTGAACAAAGATTTCTCTCTGATCTTCAGGGATATCAGCATCTTTGGCAAACGTCATTTTCTCGTCTTCTGACAAAAGGCTGAACAGTTTTTCATCATCAAACGAAACCCACGTATCGGACTGGTCATACACAACCTTTTCAATACTCATCTGGTCAAGGATTTTCTGCTTGTCGGCCCACTTCACCGCGCCTTCAGCTATGACACGCCTGTCATATTCTGTTTGCCATGCGACGAACTTATCCTGATCTTTTTTCTTGTCAATGCCAACACGTTGCGCTGTATTGGCAATTCTTTGAAGTTCGGTCATGCCGGACGCCCCGGCTTTCTCCGTCGTACCCTTCCCAACCGCCTGCAATGCCGCCCTGTATTCTGGAAGGATAATATTTTCATATTGATGCTTGGTTACGCCGAACTCGTATTTTCCCTTGACCTCTTCAGGCGTAAGAGATGCAAATTCCCTCACACTGGCAGAATCAATTACAAACTTCTCCCATGTTTTGCCGCCGTCTCCGACTCTTAGATAATCAGGGTCAGCCTCGACAAGCTCAGCTTCCTGCTTGGCTTTCTCGACATACCGTCTTTGTGTCGCCGATAATCCTTTAAGGTCAGCCTCGGTCAAATCCTCGTTATTTACGGCCTTTTCAGAAGCGGCATCAAATCTCGCCTTGTCTTCGCTTGCCTCTGAACTGCGCCGGATAGTATCATTTTTAACAAGGGCCGCAATTGTATCATCCTGATCCTTCGGGTCTTCAATCGTTTCTTTCGCAAACTCCACCTTTGCCGCCAGCGTCTCGAATCCGTTAGCCTCAATGTTTTCCGTCAGTCCCTGCACCCTGCCCCGCCTCGCCAGATCATCAGACGCCTCTTGCTCCTGAAACCGTGTTTTAACCCGCGCAACAAGCTCGTCGGCCTTGGCCCTTGTTGGTGCCAGCTTTCGGGCCTTCGCCAGTTGCTCTGCAAGCGGCCCGCCCTCTCCGCTGATTTTAGCCGCGTTGTCATACGCCCATTGTTTGACCTCCCCGCCTTTTAATGTGTTTTCAATGGCGTTGAATTGGCTGCCGTCAATTTCGCCATTGGCCTTGGCTTTGTTGTAATATGCCCGCGCCTGATCTGCGTCGATAGCATTAAGCCGCGTAATCTCCTGCATATGGATTGCTGTGGCTGTAAATTCAGCCTTTTCCTGCGCGGCTACTTCACTGTACCCCTTTTTTGTGTAGTAATCGAAAGCCTGGTCATAGGCCAGCCCGGCAAATTCCGCCGCCTTTTCCGGGGATTCTGCTGCCTCGTCAAAAATAGATTTCTGTCGCGCCGTAAACGACGCATCATTAACCGCTGTTCTCTGTGCGCTGAAATGTACTGCTGACCTGTCAAGGGCAGATTGCCGCCGCGCATTAAATGACCTTGTGATTAAATCACGAACACGTTGGGATGACGCCTTTGCCATGGATTTTTCATACAGGGCGTCAAGCGCATCAACATGGGATTTTTTGTCATTTATGGCGTGTTCACCATATTTGCCAAGATATCCGGGGTTTTCTTCTGTTCCATGCAGTATAACACGGAGGGAATCGCTGTATTCAACATCAAGGTCGCGGGCTTCGCGTTCAGCCTCTTCTCTTGCTATTTTATCAGATGCCGCATCAAGGGTTGCGCCGATACGGTCAGTAGAAGCGGCTAACTGATTGTAGCCGGACGCAGCCTCCCTTGCTGCCATACCAGTACGAGCCCCGACGATACTACGAGGCGACCGAGATGATGGCCGTGGACCGAGATTTTCAAATGTTGGTAATGTAGGCATTATCTATAATCCGCGTTATTTGAGTCTTGGCCCATTCCAGGTAATCCCGGTTCGAGAGTCATAAGAAGAGGTGCTTGTATCGCTTATTTGAGCCCCGTATTTTTCATACATGCTCACCCCGTCACTTGCCAGATTTGTAAATGCGCGGCTTCGCGCCATATTCCGCGCTACTTTCCCGGCTCGGGCTTCCTCCTGCCCTTCATACACTTTCATATCAGCTTGCATTTCAAGGTTTCTGGCGCGGTCTTCACCAATGAATAATTCATTCAAGGCACGGAATTCACCCTCTTCCCCGATATCACCGAGGATATTTTCTACAGATCCACCCGTGCCGCCGCCGCTTGCCGCAGCAACAGCTTGCGCCCGCGATGAAATCAGATTTCCCTTGCGTCTTTCGTTTATTGCCGCCCGCTGGGATGCCGCCCGCTCTTGTCCTGCATTCTGCCTTGCCTGCGCCGCCTGATGGTTAAGCATCTTCTGGCGGGCGTTAGCGGCCTCCTGTGCGGCTTTTCCCGCAGCAGATGTCTGTATGAAAGAGAATGCCGCCTTGGCTACGGACATCCCTATCTTTATTCCTACCGGGATTGCCATTTGTAAACGCCTCCATACTCGGTTGACACCACGAACTCAAAACCAAGCCATTCAATAAGCCTGTCGGACCCTTCGACGTCAGGGCTGGCCAACGCCATACAAGGCCCTTTGCCTATAATATCATGAATTTTTCTTGAAAACTTCATTATTGACACCTTATATGGCCTGAACTCGTTATTTATTTCAACAAAGGCACACTTTGGATTGTATGTTATCCCGCCTATAGCCACCGGCCTGCCTTCCAACGTCGCCACCCATGCCCGCATTGTATTGGTTGGCGCATCACCGTACATCTCGATTATATCTGCCCGCGTTGCAGGTCTTAGTTCAGGTCTTGTCTGTTTCACGCAGACCTACCACAGCCGCAAGAATAGTTGCCGGTCGCGGAGCGTTGGATTCAAGACAGAACCTTGCGTCCGTATCCCATGTTCCTGCAAACTCAAACATATCTTCATCATACTCTGAATGCACAGTATCCAAGTCTACCTCTGCGCCTTTATTATCAATAAGCGGCAGATTATCCATGTTGTCAAAGTCAGGGCCGTATTTAACGCCCTGCGCGTGAGTGTCACACATTATCAGCCCCGCATGTGTAACTCGCTTGCGCTGTGTCAAGGCTGTACCAAGTCTTGTAGCATAGGCGAGTTTTGTAGATTTAAATCTTGCTCGGTAAGCAAGGCCGACAATTCCCGTAGTGGCGGAATAACTTGACCCTTCGTCTGTTAGCGCCGCAATGCTGCCATCAGATTCAACCGTAAATGTTGCTATTTCATCAGCAGAATCTTTAAGGCATATACCATCAGCCCATACCACAACAGTCTTGCCCACAAGATGAGAGCATGTCCCGGCAGGAACAGATGTAGCAGCAGGGGAATTGGTAAATGTTGCAAACGAATCTGCCTGCTTGTTAAGCGTACCACCAACAGCCTCACTTTCAAGCGCCCATTTTTCAAGATACCTGACTGTGCCGCCATTTACTGTTCTTTTGACAAGGTAATAAACCTTGTCCTCAACTGCCCCCGGCAACACAACAACATCCTCGACCAGACCGTCTGTTTCTATATCTATCCAGCAGAGAACTTCATTTGCCAACTCCCTGATTAACATTGCCACAGTGCCATCAGAACGGACAAAATGTATTCTTGTATCAGGCTGTCTCTGCACATCAACGCGGACAATTTCAGGCTCGCCAATTTCAGGAATTATGTCTGTTAAATCTGTAGGGCTGTAATCATTGTCATCAAACGAGAACGCCATCTCGTAAACTCTTGTCCCGCCCCTTTGCACAAATATTCCATTGGCATCCACCTTGATTGCCGGAATTTTTGCCGAGCCTTCCGTAGATGCTGCTTTCTGGTTAAAGTTATCGGGCGTTAATGGCTCATCAAAACTTGTCGATCGTATCGAAATTTCGGCCCCGGACGTTCCTGCGATTAGCCGTTGGAGAGGTAAAAGCCAGTTTACAACATCAACAGGACCAGAGCCTATTAATCTGTTGATAGGGCCTGAATCACCCTCTTGATCTTCATCAAAACTATCAAAAGCATCTGATATAGACCCGTTAAATTTGCCCTTGCCCGCCATGTCAAGACGACCCTCATAGAACGCAAGAGCGGAAGGCCATCCTCGATAAGTGGACCACGCCCCTTCTGACCAGTCACGGGATGCGTCAGTGCCGCCCATGTTGGTCAAGACTGCTGCCGAAACAACGGTTGCACTTGTATATCCTGTCACACGGCAAATACCCTTCAATCCCCCCGAAGCATAGGTCAGGGTCAAAGAAACTGTACCGGACGTAAATTCCCCGGACTTGACACCTATTCGATAATAGATAATCTGGTTGTCAAGGCCATCGTCATAATTAATCGTCGCATTGGTGGTGTATGTCGTAACATCTGTCCACGACCCTATTTCATCAACTGACCGTTGTAATGTAACTGTTGCCACCCATGTTCCGAGCCGGACAATCTCAAATATTCGAGAATCGGCAACTCCCGTAACCCTGATAGGATCTGTGAACTCATCTTCAGCCGTTACATTAGAAATCACTTGCTGGCCAATAGAGGTAATGCTTAATAACGCGCCCACATGATTAGCGTCGAAGAAATTCCTCGACGCCGTTACCGTAATATCGCCGCTCAAACCGTCGGGCGTAAGTTTGATAGATGTTGTGTTGATGTCCCGAAAAGGACCATCCAAAGGCTGATAAAGGGAAATCCCCCATGACTTCGAATTGGTACTGATAAACCGTTCAAGCTTCCGTTGCTGGTATCCCTCGCAGGCAATGAAGATAACATCGCCGGAATCGTCATGCCTTAGCAAGTCAAGGTCGCCGCTTGTCGTCCACGGGCTCGGCAATGTCAAGTCGCCCGAAGAATCCACGGCAACAGAATCCACAAGAGCTTTTGCTTGCGACCGGCTGGCAATCTCTATATGGAAATCACCTGTAGGGGTAAAGGCAAATGAATACGTACCCGTCCCCAGATCTGTTTCGCCAATATATTCCCCGTTCCCTGTCGTAGAGCCTATTTTAATAGTCACAGGGCCACGCTCAATAGTAAACGTGACGCCATGCTCTACGTTTTCATCGGCCCCCGCCACGCTAACCTGTTGCCTTCGAATGGCGGCGTTAAACAGTGTACCTACCAACTCACAATAGCCGCCTGTCAACCATTGAGATTTAGCCCCCGCTTCATCGTTATCTATCCAGCTTGATACATCGCTATCAAACGTGCCATTTGTGATAGCTGTAGAGACGCTTGGCCTTGTGACGATGACATCATCTACAACAATCCTGATTCCCGTCGCGGTAACTTCGGCAAGAGCGATGTCTGTTGTTGAAAATATAAACGGGATATACTTTGCTGCGACATTTGACGGAGTGCCAAACAGATATTCAAGGCCGGGACGTAACGACATGGAGCCAAGAACCCGAGGCGGGTAATTCGTCTGCTCATCAGCAGAAAACGCCATGCGTTGAAGGTCAACACGGGCAAGGGCCTTGCGACTTACCCGACCGCGATTAAACGCAAGGATAGCCTCGTTTGTATCGCCGTCTCCATATCTGCGTTCAGCCAATTAACTGCCCCCGATTACCGCCATCCCTGCGACCCCAATTCCTGCGCGATCTGTTCCAGCTTCCCTCTTCAGGTATAGAGGTGCCTTCATTCATCGCATCTTTGGCACTCAGACTGGCAAGTGAGCGTTTTAACTTCATTTCTATTTTTTCTTCCGTCTTTTCGCTCTTTGTCAGCTTGGCGACAATACGGGAGGCAAGATAAATTTCAACATGCCGTGTAAAGGCTTCTGTCCAGTTTCCAAGGTTGTTGCCGTAATTAGCCCCATCAGAAACCATCTTGACGTAAAGAGTATCAACATCAGCCCACCAATAGCCTGCTTCATCAGCGAATTGGTGAGCCTTGTATTTTGTTGTAAAATACTCTTCTGGCGATACGACAGATGTTCGTACCCAATCAGATGGCTTTGAAAACGCCCTTGTAAAACCAAACTCAGGATCAAGGCTCGGGTCATACTCGATTTTCAGCGACCGCATGGCGAAGTTCCAGAACCCGGCTTCAAGGCAGGTCTTGACGGCCCCACCCGACCAGACATCGTCAAGCAACCGTCGCGGCTCCCTGTCTTCAGTCAGTGAAGCAAGCTTGCGCTCACCGCACAAAATCAGGGTAGCATTATAAATTAACAGTTTGTCAGCCATTTAAGCCGCCAAACTTTGCGCGTTATCAGCCATCCACTTGATAGCATTGCTTTTCTGCGCGAAACCGTCTTTCATGATTGCCTTGTCAGACTTCCGGCGAACGCCAAATTTGTTATAGGGGCTAATCCATGTGACATACAGATTGTCCGTTTCCATCGCGCTATCATCGACTTCATCAAGCTTGACATCGCGCAGGATTTGTAACTTTGCGCTGTGAGGCCCTACATGAAGAACCAGATATTCAGCCCACCACGACCCATCCTGACATGTTGCCTCAATACGGTCGTTGGCCTGAATGCCTATTTCTGTCGCTACATGCTTCCAGTATTCAGGATTACACAAGTCAGCGACCTTGACGCCCTCGACCGGGGTTACGCACCAGAAATTACGTGCTGAGTTTGCAAGCTTGATATGGCCCCTGTTCAGGTGGCCGACATGATGTTCTTTTGGCATAGTGCCTCCATTGAATAAAAAAGAAACGGGGAGTCGAAACTCCCCGCCATTGGTTAAACGGTAACTGTAGCCGCGACGACCGTAGCCGCGCCGCCTGCCGTAACCGCAGAGACGAACATTGGCGTCATAACGCCAGCCGTATCGAAAACCCAGACAGGATCGCCGACCTTCATTCCAAGGGCATCGCCGTTGGTGAAGTACCCTGCTGCATCAACATCACTGTCAACATCAGCAGAGGAATAGTGCCAGACAGACGGCCCGCTCATAGTGCTGGACATCTTGGCTGGAGGGTTAGTTGTTGCATAAGCCATTTGTCAAACCTCCTTATGTTGCAACGTTAGCAGAGTTATCATGCAAAATCTGCACAATACCGGAGTTCTGGAGCTTTTTAGACCCCATGAACGTAGAACAACGACAGTATGAATAATCCTGTTCGTCTTCATATCCGATAGCAGTATCCATGCCTTCTTTATCAATGGCATGTCCAATACTGTTTTTGTGATAGATATAGCATTTCTCGGAAGAGCCCGCACCGCCCGCACCGACCGACCCGGTCAGACGAGGATGCATGATCCAGTTGACACCCGCCCACCGAAGATATGTCTGCACAGGTCCGCTAAACGGCTGGACCTTGACATAATCAGCAGAAGAGAATTCAGGCAACTGCATCAATTCCCCCCAAAAACCGGGAGAAATCAGGCCAAACATATTATCCTGTTCATCAATTGGAACAAGATTGTCACCAAGAATAGTCAATGCATGCATGACTTCACTCAATGAGGCGGTAGATGCAGCGCCGGTATCATTGGTTGCTGCATCAAGTTGCGCAATGATATCGTCATCAATCTTCCGATTGACAACGCCCATTGTCGTTACCTGCATAAGCGCAGTTTGATTGCCTTGGGACGCGAAGATATTAAACCGCGACTTTCGGACAAGATCATGCCACTCAGCCAACGTCGCCGTGTTCTGAGTGTTACTGTCGGCACGCGCAGGGATAAGCCCGTCCGCACCACGGGTTACAGCCGTTGCGCTTCCACTGTCAGAGACAAGGAAAACGGCTTCATTCCCGTTTACGTTCGCTTCCGTCACAACCGTATGACGCAAGCGTGATTGCCTATCCTCAAACCCGAGGATAAACTCGTTTCTGTATTTTGTTTGATATGCTGATGTGTCAGCCATAACAAATCTCCTTTCAAAAAGATTTCAAATGACCGTTTACTCGGGTTGTCCGCTTTTGTATTGGCGCAGGTTGTCCATAAGGGGCTGCTAGGATTAGCGGGGCTTTGTACTCGGGTTAGTAAAATGGCGGGGCCTTTCGGGTTGTCCGCCTATGCTCGCGCTCGGGATTTCTCCTTTGCGCCAAGTAATTTCAAATATTCATCCTGCATCGGCTGGTCTTTGACATAAGCCGCATTGTCTGTTCGCATCACCTTTTCAATTTCGGCAATTCTGGCATCAAGCGCGGCAGCAGGATCGCCACCACCAGCGCCGACAACTGTTACCAGTGGATTAATATCACGCATCTGGCCAACAAGCCATTTCAAAACTTCAGGATTGCTGCCTAGAGGCTTTCCGTCTTCACCCCTTGCCGAGAGAATAGCGTTCTTGACCTCTTCGCCGCCACTGTCGAGCCAGGCATTCATATCGTTGAGATTGCGCCGGAAATCAGCGCCCCAGTGAGTATTCAACTCATCATCGGTATCTTTCTTTGCCTGTGCGTCGGATTCCGCCACTTCGGCAAGAGTGTTTTCTATATGTTCGTAATACGCTGCCATCGCTTGGTGCACGACAGGGGCAGGAGCATTGATTTCATGCATTTTTGCCGACAGAACATCCATTCCCGCCTGATCTTCTTCACCGATAACCAAACCATCCGGCAAACCTTCCATATATCCGGCTGCTTCGCTCGGGACGCTTTTCTGTTCCCGCCACGCTGCTTTTTCTTCATCTGTTCCCTCATCAGGAAAGGCCACGTTGATATCAGCCGATTTGTATTTGGTTTCCAGCTCCATATATGAATCGAGAATTTTACCCGGCGCGTCAAACCGTCCTGCACGGGCCAGCTTCTTTTCGTCGCCGCCAGAAATTTCCTCGCGCCAGTTTTCAGGCCAGATAACCTTGCTTTCCTGTCCGGGGTTGCTCAGGGTTGTTTCTGTCTTTGTTTCTGTGGCTTCGGTTTTTACTTCAGTAGCCTCAGTAGCTTCGGTTTGCATTGCTTCAGACATTCTTGTTTCCTTTCGGGAAAAGTTTTTCCATAGGGGTTATTACTAAGTGCACGATTTGATTTCCGACAAACCGCCTGCCCTCGGCGAACGCTGTCAGCCTGTCTCCGTCAACACCGGAAGCAAAGGACATGCTTTCACGGTCGCTGATTATTTTTACGATATACGACATCGCGGTTATCTGTTGCTCTGGCGTAGCCTCGCCACGCTCCATAGCCCTGATAGCAGCCACAGCAGGCTTAGACAGCTTGATTTTCATCCATCACTCCCATTGCAGCAGCCCCTTTGCCGATTTGTTCGGCTACTTCACCGCCACGCTGCAAATCATTCATCATCTGCTCTTGCTCTTGCTGTTCTGCCCGGGCCTCGGCAATTTCATTCATTGCGTCATCATTTCGCATCCATCTTGCAGGAGCGCCCGCTCCCTTGATTGCGTCTCTCAGGGCCTTCCTGCTATCAACCATACTGAACAGATCCGGCTCCATCGCAGCAGCATCGGCCAGCAATGCCTTGGTTTCCATGTAAATCTGCGTATCCTTGCGGTCTTCATTTTCCTGTAATGGAGAGGTAAACTTGAACTCCACTTCAGCCCCGCGCAACTCTTCAGGCATATCCCTTGGATCACCAAAGGCTCCCGCCTGCATCATTGTTGCAAACGTCATGTCACACAGGCCGCCATTATATTCCTGCTCCATCGGCTCAAACAACGGTAACGCCTGCCTGATATATTCCTGTATTCTCTGGCTGGTTTCATAGGCTGTCATACTGCTACCGGCCTCAGGAAGTGTAAGCTTATCCAGAAAAAACGCTTCCCTAATCATTTCCTTTGCATCTCGCGCCATTTCAGCGCCGAAAGGCAGTCCGCTGTAATCTTGTGGAATTGGTCTTAACGCCTCGCCTAGACGCTCGTCATATTCAGCATCAACCCATGTTACACCACCAGACCACAGTTCCAGATTTGACTTGATCATCTGAGCCTGACCAATCATAGGCGGCTGCGCTGCCTTTTCTCCCGCATCAAGAAGCGTATAGGTCATGGACTGAATTAGTCTTGCATCAGGCAGCGCTGTAATAGCAGCAGGCGAATAAGCATATGCCGAGCCAGAAACCGTCTGCCAGCGCGGAATAACATACGTCAACAAATGCGACGGCACTTCTTCAATAACATGCCGATTAGTCACATCAACATAATAGGACCGGAACCGAAACTTCTTCTCTCTTGCAGGCACATCGCCTGCCCGTTCCGTTGGAACCATGATATGTCGGCAGTCAAGTTCTTGATAAGGGTCTTTTCCGTCTGCTTTTTTCTTCACCTCTGGATGGTTTTTGTTCCCGAAAGTGTACATCAGGTCAATTGCTGTCGGCTTCCATTTCCTGTGAACCGTATCAACTTCACCCTCGGCATTTTCCGCCCACGCCACATCTCGCAGATGCCAGTCACGAAACAACAAGGTATTTCCGTCTCTGTTGCGTTCAACCTGAATTACAGCTTGCCCAAAGGCAGCAAAATCCTGATCCCCTTCTTTTGTCGCACGAACAAATTGAGCCTTCCTGTCGTACATGGCTCGATACTGAACTTCAGACGCCCAGTCGAGCCATTTTCTCGACTCCCCGTTGTCAATGTCCTCATGCCCTGTTCTCAGCCCGTAGTGGCCTGTTTCCACTCCGAACCATGTTGTCCCGCGCCTGCGCAACATGGTTGAAAACGAGTTGGACAAATCACGATGAGCCAAAACCGGATATGAGTTTGACAGATGCGAGGTCAGATCATCGCCGGGCGTAATTTTGTTTGTGAAGTCAGCACGAAGAGGATAAAAATTCTCGGCAATCTCCTGCCACAAATTAAGCAATGACGAGCGTTTAGAGAACAGGTTATCCCCCTGCTTGATTAACTCTTCTGCGCGGGCGTCCATTTAGCCACCCAATGTCGAGGTATTAACATTGCCAGTGTTAATCGTGGAAAGCCGACCGGATCGGGAACGTCGCGTTGAGTTCCTGCGTCTTGCTGCGTTCTTGGCCGCTATGTTTTCAGGATCTGGCATAGGCGCAGGGTCTTCAATCGGAGGTAATGGCTCGGCCTTTGGAACCTTTGGGCTGAATAATGATTTACCGGGGAGTCTCATCTGCTTCTCCTTAGATACTTGTATAATTGATATGGCGTTATTGCTGTTGACCGGATAGAAAGCACGGCCTTTACCATTCCCACGCAGTTAGCTATGGCAAACGGTGATTTAGGCGGCTTGTCACGCTGTTCTGTTTCAACAACTGTAAAGCCCTGTAATTCGTAAAATTCCTTTAAATCTTCTGTTTCCATGCTCTCGAATATGTCAATGTTTGGTATGCCTGCCCGGCCATCAATTACCGCCCATCTATCCCCGTCCCGAACGACAACAAACACATGACGGAACCGGGGATTTAACAGTTTGCTCAAAAGCCCTTCCCCGTGGCCATGAAAGATAACCAGAGCCTTCATCGTTTATGCATTCTACTTGTTATTACCTTTGGCGTCAGAACACCCATTCTCTGGTCTTTCTGGATTATCTGACCTAAAGCTGTCGCCTCACCCTTTGACCAACAAATAATTACCACATCACCCTTATCAGGAGACCTGCCTAAATTTGCAACAACATCCTCTTTTGTTTCGGCCTTTATGCACATGACGCCTTTATGTTGAACAGGCTTCCATCGAATTGACGTAAGGTCAGACAAAAGCTCCTGATCTGGCGGAAGCTGTATGTGAGAGCCTCCCGGCTGTGACGGATCAAGCGCCTCCCTGAATTTCCAATGAACCTCAGACCTGTAATTATAAAACCCTAACTTTCTGTCTTTTGTTCGCGCATTGGAGCCCTCGGAGCCTTTATGCGCGTATGGTTCAACACCGTTATCCTCTAGCGTTGTGTACGGGACGCCGCCATATCCACCGCCCATATCAATGATAACGACCGCGTTATCTGTGCGGTTCATTATTACCAGACCTGCAACCTCCTTACCGAGAGGCGTTTCCACACCAGGAATTTCTATAATCGGAGCAAACCAACTGTCGTGTCGCCATGCCAGAGTAGTTTTATCCTTACCACCAGCAGAGGGGTCAACCGCCATTGAAGACATTGGAATGCCCGCAGGAGGATGTTCCTTCCATCTTGCTTGCGCTGCCTGTATCCATGCTGTCGGGATAAGCTGCCACTTGTCATCATCCCGCCCTAACATAAAGTTACCGTCACGAACGGCAGACCTCAAAGGCTCTGGCAAGGCATCCAGTACCGCCGCATATCCTGAATCCACCAGATACGGATTATCGGATAGAGAGGCTCTAATAAACGTCCTCGTATGCGGTATGACCGGACGGTCTTGTCCCGGGAATTCATAAGGCTCCGGGCCATCAACCTCAAAATCCTTTCCATCAGGATC
>Ga0209345_10001472_pt1 | contig 28077 bp, 18 predicted proteins | sample Cruoilmetagenom7_FD_187294 | JGI IMG/M metagenome (GOLD analysis project Ga0209345, IMG submission 187294) | Oil polluted marine microbial communities from Coal Oil Point, Santa Barbara, California, USA - Sample 7 (SPAdes) (version 2) | ecosystem: Environmental > Aquatic > Marine > Oil seeps ...
TCGCGCTCGCTCATCATCACCCATCCCATATCCGCTCATCCTCACATCGTTTGCGAGGAGAGTGACACTTCTGCTTTGCTCTGGGGTGACATTATCGCTTTGCGCGTACAGTTCCTTTTTGCATAATAAGGTTTATGTTAAATCAATAGCCAGCGAATACGCTGATGCGAAGCAAATACCTCATGTAAGAATGATTATACGGTAAGTAAATAATACTGACCTAATGTAAAGAGGCTGTTCTTCTTCTTGCCCCTCCTCCGAAGTCCCTAAGAGCCACAGAAGGTCCAAACAGGTTTCTGATTTTTTTACAATCCTAGAATTTTATGTGACACAAAACACTTATGTGCTGGTCAAGTCATCCCTGTTTTGCGGTGTGCGGGGAGCGCGTCGATGACCGTTTGTTGGAGCTCGGGTTCCCAGAAATAGTATATACGCAGGCAACGCTTTGGATCGCGAACGTTACCCCCGTTCTTCACATGCCAGTCCACATCGTAGCTTCGTCCTTTCCAATTGGTGCTGTATGTGTCTCCACCGCAAGGCGCATTCAGTATACCACCCTCTATGCTCTCATCGCGAAGGCGCCCTCCACCGTTAATGCGACGATCATGCTGGATGGTCGCCAGCCATGTGATCGATCTTGCAACAAGAGCGACGTCCTCAAACTCAGGTGAACGAGCAAAACGGCGCGCCGATGGAGTAAGCACAATCTTGTCTGGGTAAGTCTGGTCCAACCACTCGCTGAACTCCGACCATTCCTGTGGAATAGGTGGTTCTGACGTGGGCGTCGCGCCGCCTGCCACTAAAGCGTCCTTTAATTGACGAACCTGATAAAGCAGAGCTCGGTTTTCCTGCTCTGCAGAGATTGCGCGGGCTTCTGCTGTCTCTACCTCATCCACATAGCCGTCTATTTCCCTGTCCTTTTCTTCAACTTGTAGTTCGAGGCTTGTGACAAGTTCCTCGGCAACTTTCAGTAGATCATCACCGGAAGCAGCCTGATCATCTAAGTCACTCTTCTTGAGTTTTCTGCTGGCAGTTCGAACAGCCGCAAATTCCAAGATGTCCTTGCCAAGCCGGGTTTCAGAAATACTCGACGTTGCGGCTAAAGACCGAAGACTTCTTACGCACGCCGCCGCTCCTCCACTTTCTTTAAGGTCAGACGCGAGGAATAGCCGATGCCGAAATGGATCATCGGAAATGGAAAATCTAGGGAGATATGCTCGGACACCGCCGTTGAACACCGACAAGAACTTGCCAAATCGCTCAGTAATCACCCAAGCTTGTGGCCCCGCAACGCAAAATACGCGTGCCATTCCCGCCGTAGCCTTGGCGAGCAAATCCGCGTTGATACTGCTCTTAACACCGTCGCGCCCAGCCAATGCGCAAACGAACACCGGAAGCTTTCGGGCCGGATCTTCCAAGTAATCACACAGATCATGAACATCATTTTCGCTGCTTACAATTGTTGGTGACGACGCAAGAGTGCGCGCACCCCTGACCAGGCCGGGAGCTTCAATCATCTGGAGCACTGGACCCGGCACATGGGGTTCCACGCCGAATTCTGGTTCAGTCGTACTTACAACGAGCCGAAGGCTGACATGGGGCCGTGCATTGGATTGACCGCCAATAACGATTTCAGTCGTCCAGACGCGGCCCGCAACATTTTTGTCCGGATCCTCGGCACGAAGTGCCCACAGGTCGAGGTCGGCGTTAGAAATGCGAACTGCCGAACTATTGCGCCCTCCTGCAAGGAGTTCGAAATCTTGCAAATCCCATGCTTCATTTGGCAAGGCACGACCTGCGCGTTTTTTTGCCCAAGCTAGCGCCTCTTTGCGTGCCGCGTTGGCCGACGCTGTAAAATCATCTCCAGAGAGTTGCGCAGACACCCGTAAAACTTCAATGTCTCGCACCTCGCGTTGCAAGCGTTGAGAAAACCCTGAAAGCGCAAGAGAAAACGGGCTGATCGCTTCCTGATTCTTCATATTCATTCAAAATACCTCAATCAATTTTCAAACCTGGCAACCCAGCCTCAATCCGCTCCACCTCTAGGCTCGCCGTCATCACCCGCTGGAACAGCTTCATCGGATAAGCGGAGCTAAGATCACGCAGTTTCTTTCTCATCACTTGATCTGTTTGTCGATAAATCCAAGCGTGTTGGCGTTCTCAATCAGAGTTCTCGTTTTTGAGCGATCCAGCCCGGATGGCACCTCGGCGTCGATTTCGAGCTTCAACGTCACCTCGGAATTCGGGATCGTGGTAAGTTGCTCAACTATGGCCTCGATGATCTGCGCCATATCCCTTGCAGGCCGATCCGAGGACAGCATAACTGTTCCAACGAACCGCGTTGGATCCTTCTCCGGTGTTGTCGTTGCCGGTCCAGTTGCGGTTGGGTCGTTGCTATTGGGATATGAAGCCGGTGCCGCTTGGCCGCCCGCAGGTGCCGGACTATCATTTTCTGTGGGAACAGACGACTTTGGCCGATTGGCTTCAGCGATTTCTTTCTTGATGATGACAGCTTCATTGTCGATAGCAACCAGCGCCATCGAACTTTTTTCTATAGCAATTCCAACGTATTCTTCAGACGTTTCATCCCATCGTTCGGCGTAGGCAAATGGTCCCGGAATCATACCACCAACCGAAGCCTGAACCCCCCTAATCAGGGTGTCTCGCCCTTTGAGCCTTGGGAGATAAGTGTATCTGTTCAAATACTCCCAAACTTGACCAAGGCTAAGATGAGGCTTGCCATTCCAAATGTATTTTTCCAGTTCTCGGTTGAGACGTTCTGGGCCGATCTCTGGCAAAAGTGCTTCGTCACTGACGAGCTTTTTGCTTGCCCTGCCCAAAACACCATCCTGTGCGGATATCCGGGTCGTTGTGAACGCCACATCGGTCTGAGCGGTATCTTGATAGGGGTAGATTAGATATGCCCATGTTTCCTTCAACCTTGTGCTTACAGTGTCCTGCGCCTCTTTTGCTTTGTCTTTGGAAAGAGCAATATCACTACTCTTGAGGTCAAGCCGCCCGTTGTCGGTATCTCTCATGATACCAGTCCAAGCCAGTGCTGCGCGCATCGCATCTTTGAGGCTTTCGAGCTGACGGTTGTCTGCTGCGATGAAGACCAAAGTATTTCTGTAGACGCGAGGCGTGTTTCCCCGCTGAAGGAGGATATCCTTACACTCCGCCATTGCGTCTGAACCGTCACGGCCGTTGTGTGGATGATCTACTCCCAGCACGACAGCTCTTACGCCTCCGGGGTCATCTGGCACTTCGCCAGAACCATCCGGCGCAACTTGGACCGTCTCAAAGTGCCCACGATCCCCAATCGAATTGATATACTTCCCAAGGGCTTTATCAATTTCAACAAGTACGAGAGCTTCTTCGAGCTGGCCAGCCCGATCAGCGGCCATCCGGTTCAAGCTGGGCGACGTTGAATACCAATATCGTCCAAGGTCGCCATGCATGAATTTCGCTTGGTTCGTCATCCGGCGAAGGGCATCGCCAAATATCGCAACCTTTTCACCAGGCTGCACAACCCCAAGGTTGATCTGTTTGTCGTCCAGACCTTTGTTCTCTTGCCCTTCCATCGGTGCAGTACCCATGAAAACCGTACGTGCAACACGTCGGGTCGCGGAATACCGGTTAAGGTTCGGGGCTGATTGGTCGATTTTGTAAGGCGTAGAGTTCACACCGTCGATGTCCCCGGCAATAATCGACTGCCATGAAACATCGAGGTAGTGCAGCAACTCCGGTTCAACCCGCGCAGAACTGATTGCGACACTGCCGGGCATGATCATTACTGAAGGGTCGTTGGACATCCAAAGTTCATGAATGACCTGCGCCATTAAACGCAGAACACCGCGAGTTCGCTGGAACCTCTCCAGCGAACCCCATGCTGTGAAAAGATGGTCGAACAAATCTGGGTGGATCGGATAAGCCTTGGCCAACTTGCGACGATAGTCTTCATCAGCGCAGCCCTGAGGGAAGTCATTTGGATTTTCTCGATAGAGCTTTGCAAACTGCTTCAGTGTATTGTCCCGGTGCATGTATTTGTCGCTTGGGATTTCCTTGAAGAGCCGACGACGCACAATCTCGTAGCTCTCTTCCTGCGACGCTGGCCGCCACGAACTTTCTACGCGGCTGAACGTCTGCTTCAAACGGGCCAATGCCTGATGCCCGCCTTCGCCACCAACTTCTATCTGCGACGCAGGGAGCGACGCAACAAGCAATGTCATCGGCGATGCCTTCACTGCTTCCGTCAAAGCCTGAACAAACGTCAGGTTCGCATCGAAAGAACCCGAGGGAAGATCATCCACGCGATAGATCTGGCGCAGGTAGGCGACCCATTCGTCAATCAGGATAAGGTTTGGTCCTGTTTGGCGAAATAGCTCTTCCAAAAGGTTTGAACCCGGCGCTGTCCCTCTTTCGTCATCATCAGCAACCAGTGCATAGCCTTCCTCTCCGCCCAACTGAAACGCCAACTCGCCCCATGTCGTTCGGATCGGCCGTCCGTAGTCGCGCGTCCGCTTGTCTACGTTCGCAGGACCATAAGATGTACCGACCAATACCGCGCGGTTTACCTTGTCGGGTACAGCCAGTCCTGCGCCGCTTAACAACTGGTCCAGCCCCGGCAAGTCCTGTGCCTTCGTTCCGCCGACCATGTGGTAGAGCGCCAACATCGAGTGGGTCTTGCCGCCACCAAAGTTGGTCTGCAATTCGACAACCGGGTCGCCACCCTTACCGCACAGGCGTTTTGCTGCTCCTAACAGCAACGTACTTAGGCCATCTGTCAGATAGGTCCGCGCGAAAAACTCGGATGGGTCTTTATATTCGGACGGTGCACTTCCATTGTGAACCTTCGCCAGATCAGCAGCAAACTCGGCCTGCTGGAACTCACCCGTTGCCACGTCTTGATGCGGCTCGACCACTTCACGCCAAGGCAATAACCCGGCGTAGGTTTCAACAGAAATGTCATTGGCCTTCGTTTGACGTCGCTCCTCATTCCTCCGCAACTCTTCAAATTTCACGCGCAGGATCGCATCGCGGGCCGTTCCGACCTTCTCGGCGGCATCACCGGCGCTCACTGCTTCCAAAAGCCTCCGCATTGAGTCCAGCGCTCGCTCAGCATCGTCATAAGTGAACTTGCCGTCATGCGCCCACTTGTGGCGCACTTCCAGCACCTCGTTGACCAAGGCGCGATGGGTCCGGTCTAACGTCGCGCGAAACGCATCGTTCCAGAACCGGTCCATGATCTGCAACAGCTTCATGGTATCAAGCGTAATCTTGTCGCCACCCTGAATCTTCAGGTGCGGAAATGCTTCCATCAGCCGCTTAGGTGCTTCATCACCTAACGCTGCCTGCAAGCAGCGCAGCACATAGGGTTGCAGCGCAGGCTGCATGTATTCCATCGCATCGTTGATGTACTGTCGTGTGCTTTTTGCCATTGTCAGAGATCCATCCGCGCTTGGCGGTTCTTGTCAGTAAGAGTGATTGTCGCGGCTTGGCGGGTCAGTTCGGGCCAGACGGCGATCAGGCCGTTGTAGGCCGTTGCCTCTTTGGCGTCTTGGCGCTTGTTGGCGCAGACATCATAGAGGTAATAGGCGAGATCTTTGATCATCTCAGCCTTGTCACCCCCAAGCTTTTTGAGCAGTTCAGCGGCCGCATATTCGCCATCATTTTCCAGCGCGCGGATCATATACTGACAACCTTCCCAGACGGTCAGATGATGGTCAGTTTCGGGATCCCATTCAGGATCGAGCTCGTCACGTTTCAGGATGCGAACTTTACCTGCGCTGCTTTCGATGATCCCGGCGTGTTTTACGCTTTCGACGGCTATACCGCGTGCTCTGGCGAGGTTATCGGCGTCACCGTAGTCGCCTTTGCCCGATCCATGCTGTTCAAACCACGTCGCGGCAAAGCGCGTGTCGGGGTCGAGATCGCCGTGAAGGTCGTTCAAGAACTCGTCAAGCTGTCCGTTTATCAGTTGTAGCGCAGCTTTAACGCTCATCGGGGTGTCGTCGGCCTCAAGCACTGATGCATAGCGAGAGAAAACCCCCATACCCGGGCCAATGGCCGATTGTGGCATATCGGCTGGTGAGACATTGGCGGCTTGAAGTTCTGCGATGGCCGGAGGCAACTCGCGTTTAAGCGTACGAAGGAATTCTGCGCGGGTGATTGTGTCCGCAGTGGCATCTTTCTTGCGACAAACGAGGACAACCGAGTTCGCGAGGGCATTCGCACCAATGCCACGAATTCTGTTGGCAAGCTCAGTTCTAACCGGCCACGTCCCTACCACTGAGAATCCAGCCTCAAAAACGGCTTGGAGAAAAGTTGCCCAACCAGTGGAACTAACGCCCTCACTTGCAACTTCACTCTGCTTAAAGGCATAGAAAATTGTAGCCGGGAACTCATCCGAGCATTGATTTCTCAGGTTCAAAACGGCCTTTCGCATGCCAGACAGAAAAAATTCTTCGGCATCTTCTCGACCACCATGCCTATATGGAGAAGCGATAAGCTCTTCTGACTTCGGTGCGGACAGCGTTGAGAAAAGATCGGGATATTGGGCGCGAAGGTTTCGTCGTAGCCAAGTAAGGAAAAAATCAGACAGATCAGAGTATCCAATATTATCATAATATGGTGGATCAGTTGAAATCACGGCTCGTTCAGGCAATGTTGCCGTCTGCGCATCCGACTGGACTATTGCACCCTGTTGCCCATAGCCCAACGAATTGAGAGCTCTCATCATGTTGGAGAGTGTCACGGTAAAGTCGCCAGCGGAGCCTGAAAACAAGTTAGGCTCCGCAAAATCCCAGACAATCGGAATTGCCTGTCGTGTAAACAGATGAATCACTTGAACCATCGAAGGCTTCCAAGAGACTAAAGAATTCTGGATGTCACTCAGTTTGCTGACCGCAAGTGCAAGGTACACGCAAACTGCGTCAGCGTATCCCGGACGATCCGTCTCGCCCAAGTCACTTTCTATCGTGCCGCGCATCTCGGACAAAATCGCAGAGTAGGTATCTAGGGCGACAAGTTGACGTTTTGAAAACAAGTCTCCAAAGGTTTCCATGCCAAAGTCAGGTGGCGTGAATGCGCGCCTGTCCGGAGAGAGCTTTTGATCGGGAGCCCATTCAGGTTGGCATGATAGAGCAATCTCGGCATGATCTGATGTGGCCTCTACAAATATGCGCCTACCATTACCCTTAACAACGGTCGCAAGCAGCATTTGCCCCATATTGCCATTGCTTGCTTCGGCCCTAATATAGTCTGGTGTAATTGCGCTTTTCGACAGTAAGCATGTAAAATTTGAACCAGCACCTGATTTTGTCCCTGACTTTGCATCTTTCCAGTCTTGTTCAGTTCCAGACTCCGTTATGCTAAAGGTAATCGAGTTGCTCTGCCGATCTACAACAGGCACCAGTCGAGTCTGTTGACCCTTCTTTGAGTTCAGAACGAAGTTGGAAATCAGCGGTACCGGAAAGTCCTTAAACGCTGGATCAGGACTAGGGACAGTTCGCGCCCATATCCATGCCACTACAGTTGCTTTGGTTCCACCTAAGGCTTTAGGAAGTTTTACCTTTGGGTAAAGATGTCCAATGCGTTCGAGCGCCTCTTCACGCATTCGTTCGCCGTAGTACTTCACGTCCTCGGCTAATCCCTCGGCGTTCTTATACTCTCCAAAACCTCGTTCTTTTTCACCCGAATGGATCGGAGGCATATCCTTGAACTTCGGCGGTATCTCGATCATCGCCTTGCCGATCATCACGGCCACTGGGTTCAAGTCGGACCCATAGGCAGGCAGGCCGAGCCGCTGCGCCTCCAACGGGATCGACCCACCGCCCGAGAACGGGTCATAGACCGGTGGCAACCTTCCATCGCAAGAGCGCATGATCTCATTGTGGGCGCGGGTCAGCACCTCTTCGTTGGTGGAATTCTCCCACTTCACCAAATCCTCGATGATCGCGAACAACCGCTTGCGTTCAGCCTCCACTGCTTCTTCAGTCGGGAACTTGTCTGGATGGCTGGACGGATCATCGACAAGCTGCGCGAACAGCACCGCGCGACACGCCGCCAAAGGCCGCCGCGCCCACCACAGATGCAAGGTAGAAGGATGCCCATGCCGGATCGACTTCTCCCGCGCTGAGGCCGCGTTGATGGCCTCCAAAGGAATGGCGACCTCGATCAGTTTCTTCTTATAAGTCATTGAGGTTCCTGCAGTCATTGCGCGATGAACATTCCTTGAAGCCCGTGTCTGAGGTCTTGATTTGCCCCATCGCCGAGAAGCTCCTCGAACATTTCCGCGCTTGTTATTGTTTGTTTTTCTCTACCGTCGTCGCCATCAATCGGTTGACGCGGTAGATCTCTCCCAATGGGTATACCAATTCCCTTTGCCGCAAAAGACGAGTCTCCTAGATCGCTTCCCCCCCAGCTTCCGACTATGAAGCGGATGAGCGAACGCGGGGACCGACGCAGGTCATAGAAAACCTGATGAACTGAACCAGGACAAAAGCAGCCTAGTTTTTTGCAGGTTCGTTCAATAGGGACAGCCTTTTTGGGATTGGCCTGCGACAGCTTTGAAGCCTTCGCGTCTATCGCGAAGGAAGCTGATTTTGCTTTTGAGCTAACTTCTTTGTTCAAGTCCGAGGGCGTGCAGCACCATGCTTCAGTAAACATGCATTTTGCTTGCGACGCCGCATAAATGTCCTCGGCTTCGGGGAAAACGTAATACGTGCTATCGGGGTACTGAGCTTCGACCGAAGTGAGCTTGGAAAGTTGGTCAACGTCGATCTTAATCCGGCTTTTTGACTGAGCTTTGAATTGAAACAGGATCAGGCTGCCTCCAAGCCCTAACGCCGCATCGATGCCTTTTTTACGCTCTTGAGCCTGCGTTAAGCCGAACCATTTGGGGTTGCGGTTAAACGGCATAATGGCTGCGCTTAAAGCGGCGCAAAATCTAATCTCGAAGCTTTTTTCTGCGTATCTCAAACGTGCGCTCCAGGTGCAGACGCTCGTTCGAGCAGTTTTTTGATGTTGAACTGGATGGCGTTCTGATCGAAAGGCGGTTCGCGGGTGTCAAGCGCCCCGTACACGTAACGCGGCGGATGCACGAAGCCGCTATTGACCTGTACGATGGCAAGAATGAACTGGTCCGATTTGTTCAGCGACGTGATCAGCTCTTGCCGCGTGATGATAACCGTATCAGCCGTGTCGATGCGTCCCTTCACTTCGATAAACCGCATGTGGTCGGTGTCAGGATCATAAGACGCAATGTCATAGCCGACCTTCTGCGCAGAGACATCTTCGGGCTGGTTGCCCAATGCACGCTCGGCATCCATTACCGCGCCCATAGCTTTCAGCTCGATCTTGCGCCGCGCCTCCGGGTCTTCGGAAAAACCGGAAACCAGGTGACCGGGTGAATTTTGCAGTAAAAGGCCACGAGGAATGACGACCATACCGCCACGAACACGGGGGGGTTGGGAGGAAATAAATTTCTCTTGCTCAATGACTTGCATCCGGCTCTTCAACCGCTCGGCAAGATCTTCGGCCCGACGATCTGCGTTCTGCCAATTTAGCCGGGTCTTCTTCCCCGCCCGCTCTTGTTCCCTCAACTCGGCTGCTCGAGAGTCCCAGTAATTGATCTCTTTCTTGAGCCGCGCCTGAACCTCATGCGTCACCTTGTCGATTTCCGGGAGGCGGCGCGTTCGGACCTCAGCAACGTGAGCCTGAGCGAGTTCGACCGTTGCAAATTGCACGACACGCTTCTCAAGATCAGTACAGAGCCAGTCTTCATCCAAAGCAGTGTGGACCGACGTGATCTCATCAGCGGATGCAGGCCGCAAGTTTAGGTGCGGCGCGATACCAGCATTCGACACGTTGCCATCTTTATTGACGGACGCAAACTGAAGTTTTTGAGAAATGACAGTAGGGTCTCCGGCACGCGCTGGTCGACCATCTTGAACAGAATGCTCAAGCAAGAATAGGGCTGCGATATCTGTGCCGTCATCGGTGTCATCGACTAGCACCGCACCCTGTTTCATCAGATGGTCGTTCTGCTCCCGAATGATGCTGATGACAGCATCGAGCAATGGGTGACCTGGATAGACGAACGCTGCAACAGGCTGTTGGTTAATCTTGGTTTTTTCAAAGCAAATACGTTCATACTTCTTTTGAAGCGGTGCACTTGATCCGATCTGGCGGTCCCGCTCCCGAACGATCAACGGAACATGGGTGATCTCCCACCTACCATCTTCCCTCGCCTTTATTTTCCCGCCGAGCCTTTGGAAAGCCTCCACAAAAAAGCTCTGGACGTGGTGCGGTTGCAAGCGCTGTGCATCGGCACGTTCCATGTCGAGGCGAAGTTCCTGAACACGGGCTTCGGGCATCGTATCGCTGGTTAATTGCCGCTTTTTTAGAAGCTCCAATAGGTGGGATTGGTCCACTGCACCATCCACGGTTTGAAACAAGCGCGCCTTAACCTCGTCCTGCTCTCCATACTGGATCGCCTCAAAAAGCAGGTCTTTCAGGGCGCGTTCTTCAAAAAGTTCGCCAAGGACGTCATAAACGCGACCACCAAGTGCCTCACGAGCGGCTTCAAGCTTCTCCAGTAACCGCGCATAGACTTCGCCCTCTCTGGTGTCCTTCGCGACAAGGTTCCAAAGATGACAGACCTCGGTTTGACCAATTCGGTGAATGCGACCAAACCGCTGTTCAATTTTGTTAGGGTTCCACGGCAGATCGTAGTTCACCATCAAGTGTCCGCGCTGAAGGTTAACGCCTTCGCCTGCCGCATCGTTTGCTATCAACACCTGTAAATCGCGGTCTTGCATGAACCGTTCAACGATCTTGCGACGTTCTTCCCGTGCCACGCCACCGTGAATAACATCCACGACGTCAGGACGACCCAACCGGGCAACAACCTTTTCACGCAAATACTCCAGCGTGTCTTTTGGCTCCGTGAAGATGATAAGTTTACGCCTATTGCCGTCTGGATCTCGCATCAGATCGTCGTCAAGAATCCTATCAAGTTGCTGCCACTTGGCGTCTTTTCCAGACCGAAGAACTTGGAGCGACATAGCCTCCAGTCCATTGAGCGTTTCCACCTCAATTTCAAGCTGCTCAACAGTTTCAGCAGTAGTAGCCCCTGTTGCGACAATATCTTCGAGGTCATCAATCTCGTCTTGGCCAAATTCGTCTAAGTTCCCGATCATCTCTTCGTATAGTGACGAGCTGGAAAATGATGATCTTGCGCCACTCTTTGCCAGACGAGCCTCCGCCAGTTCAGCCTCAAGACGCTCCCGTCTACGTTTTAGTGATTGGTATATAGCGGCAGGACTTGATGCCAAACGGCGCTGAAGAATTTGAAGAGCAAATCCAACGTTATTGCGCTTCCGTCCGTCCTCTTCAGCAAATCGCTGCACGCGATTCATTTCGTTGCGGACATACTCTGTCACAGCCGTGTAAAGCCGCGCCTCATCTGCTGAAAGTTCGTACTTCGCCGTGTAAGCTTTGCGTTCGGGGAAAAGTGGTCTGCCATCAAACCGTAGAAGCTCTTCCTTCGTGAGCCTGCGCATCATGTCTTCGACATCCGCCATATGCACGCCGTCCCGGAACCGGCCCTCAAAACGATCGCCATCCAACAAAGCCATAAAAAGCTGGAAATCCTTCTCTTTGCCATTGTGAGGTGTGGCAGTCATCAAGAGGAAATGGCGGCAGACTTTACCCAGCTGTTGTCCTAGTTGGTATCGCTTCGTGTATTTGACTTCGTTGCCAAAGAAGGTAGCCGACATCCTGTGGGCTTCGTCCACAATAATCATATCCCACTCAGAAGATGAGGTCAGCTTCTCAAGCAGGTCATTATTTCGCGCCAAGACATCCAACCTAGCGATTAGCCGATTGTTATCGTTGAAAGGATTACCAGATCGTGAACCCTCAATCATGTCGCGGCTCAGAATATCAAACTCAAGCCCGAACTTTTCGCCCAACTCATCTTGCCATTGTTCAACCAAGCTACCAGGGGCGACAATCAAACAGCGTTCTAGATCGCTGCGTGCGATCAATTCTTTGATCAGTAGGCCGGCCATGATCGTTTTACCTGCACCCGGATCGTCTGCCAGCAGAAACCGCAACGGCTGGCGAGGGATCATTTCACCGTAAACAGCTGAAATCTGGTGAGGTAGCGGGTCTACCAAGCTGGTGTTGATAGCAAGATATGGGTCGAAGAAGTGCGCGAGCTTGATCCGGTTGGCCTCTGTTACCAAGCGAAGCAGCGCACCATCTGCATCAAATGACCAGGATCTCCCAGCGCTCTCAAGCTCAAGGCGGTTTTGATCGTCTCGATAAAGTGTTGTTTCGGCAATCGAACCAGAAGCGCTTCGATAAACTAGGTTCACCGCCTGTTCGCCGATCCATTCAACGGACACAATCTCCACGGATGCACCGGGAGCAATCCCACTAAAGCGGCCTCCTGGCCTTATGTCCTCCAGCCTCAGCAATTATTCGGCTCACTTTCAGTAGAATCTTCTCGTTTACGGCAGCTCTTCAATCGTATCTTGAACGAAATTGAATGGAAACGTCGGATTGCAAACAAAACTTACCAAATTTCGGAACCACCCAAAATAATATTTGAGGTTCTATTGAATTATTGGCTGGTGGATTTGCCGGTAAACATCAAGTCCACCAGCGCGCCGCGCACAGAGCCAAAGCCCAACTCGTTCCGGCTGTTATCCTGGCCGAACAAATCCATGGTTCGTGGGGCCGGCAAGCACTCAATGACCTGCGAAAAAGGCTATAGGGCGCAATTGTAGTCAAGTTTCTCTTATCATTGCAACCGCAGCGAAAACCCGCTTCGTCCTGCGTTGTGATCCTTCATAAACTGCGCGGCAAATGTCCAAGTCCGTCAATCATTTCTGTAAAGTAGTCCAACGTTTTGAAAGAGCCAGAGGAAGGGAAGCCCGATTGCCGGGCTTGAAAGGATAGAGAGAGTCTTATCCGGGCCCGTCCAAAAGGACGAAACCCATGGCAAAATCCCAAACCAAAGCGAAGACCACGAATCCGCCGGTGGCCGCCAAAGCTGCTAACACCGCCACGACCGCGATCACAATGACGCAGGACCTCCGCCTGATCCCGCTCGATCAGCTGGAACTTAGCCCGCTCAATGTGCGCAAAGTTGCAGCGAGTACGATCGACGACGCAGAACTCCTCGCCAGTATCCGCGAAAACGGCATCAAACAAAACCTTGTTGTCCACGCGCTGCCTGACGGGAAATTCGCAGTGGATGCGGGTGGTCGCCGCCTGAAAGCGCTCAAGCAACTGGCGAGTGATGGTATCATTCCGAACGATCACCCTGTCTCATGTCTGGTCGAAGATGAGCAAAACGCGATTGTCACTTCGACAACGGAAAACCTCCAGCGCGCGGCGATGCACCCTGCAGATCAATTTGAGGCTTTTGCCCAGATGATTGCCGAGGGCCGCAAGGAAGACGACATTGCCCTGAAGTTTGGTGTCAGTGTTGATCTCGTGCGACGCCGTTTGAAACTGGCCCGCATTGCTCCTGAGCTGATTGAGCAGTTCCGCGCTGGCGAGATGACACTGGAATGCGTCATGGCGTTCACATTGACGGATGATCATGATCGTCAGATGACCGTTTGGAACGCGGTGAAAGACAGCTATCATATTCATCCGCAATCCATCAAACGTCAGCTGACTGAAACTGCACATTCTGCCAGTTCAAGCATCGGCCGCTTTGTCGGCATCGAGGCCTATGAAGCAGCGGGTGGTGTCCTGTTGCGTGATCTGTTCGACGATAACGCCGCTGCGCATATGGAAAGCCCTGAACTTCTGGAACGTCTCGCTATCGAAAAGCTACAAGACGCGGCAAAGGCATATGAAGCTGATTGGAAGTGGGTCGAAGTACATCTGTCCGTCGATTACGGTGCCTTCCGCAGTTTTGGGCGTGTCTATCCGCAAGACATCGAACCTGATGCTGACCTGCTGGCCGAAGAGAATGCTCTGATGGCACGAGAAGAAGAACTGGCAGCGGCCAATGACGGTGCAGATTGGACGGATGCCGAAGCAGACGAATATTACGCCATTGAGCCACGGCTTCGCGAAATTGAAGCCTTGCAGAAGGCGCGTCAGCCCTACGCGGCTGCGGATCAGGCGATCGCAGGGTGTGTCGTCACGATTGGTCATGACGGCGCATTGCGGGTCGAGAAAGGTTTGGTGCGCCCCGAGGACATTCCCGTCGCTGCAGAGCAAACTGAAGATCCGGTAGATGGTGATGCAGAGATTGCTGTTTCCAAGCCGAACGTTACCCCTCCGACGTCCTCAGCACCCGTTCCAGTCTCTGATCCGGCGACAACACTGCGCAAAGCAGACGGTATCTCGGCAAGCCTCGCCGATGACCTGCGTGCTTCGCGCCAGCATATTCTGCGCGCGCATTTGGCCGCGGACTACGATGTGGCGTTTGACGCGATGCTCTATGCGCTTTGCGAACAAGTGCTTTCTAGATCCTACGGAACAGAGGCGCTCAATATCTCGATCAGCCCGTTTTTGGCTCAAAACCGTGAGACCTTGCACGCTGATACGGTCGCACAAAAGATGCTTGATGCGCTGGAGCAAGATCTTGCGGTTGAGTGGATGACGCTGGAAAAACCTGATGATTTTCGGGCGATGTCAGCACTCCCCCTGCCCCAGAAGCAAGCTTTGTTCTCTTGGGCCGTGGGTCTTGCGATCAAGCCGCAGCTTCTCTCCGACAATCACCCTACCCCGATCATTGAGGAAATCGGTGCGCGTTTGGACGTCGATGTCGCTGCCTGTTGGCGTCCAACAGCTTCGACATACTGGGGCCGGGTCAACAAAGGGCATGCAGTCTCAATGGCCCGTAAACTTGTTGGCGACGATTATGCCGAAGAGCGCAGCAGAGAACGCAAAGGCGACATTGCGGCCGCGATGGAACGCTCATTCGCTGAGAGTGTCGCCGAAACGGAAGGCTTTGACGCGGTCGTCGCCTCCAAAACGGCCCGCTGGCTTCCAGACGGTATGGCATTCAACGGTGTCGATGATCAGATTGACACGTCCAGTTCGCCAAGGGCGTCAGATGTTGATCCATCGGAAGATGACGGTGAAGTCGCTCCAGATGCCGAAGATACCGCGCCGGATGCTTTACCAGCGTTTTTGAGCGAAACAGCAGCATAATCTCGCACCAAATAGCAGCAGTTTCCATCTGGGTCGTCCTTGCAAAAAGGGCGGCCCTTTCCGTCTTGCAGGTGCCGTAAGCTGAAATTGGTTCAGCTCGCCTGCATGGAGACGAACCATGACCACAGTATTGCAAAACAACCCCACGACCGAAGCCGCAACGATCGCTGCCCAAAACGATGCATTCCGCAAATCGATCATGTTCTTCAACGATGCTGAAGACACGCCCAAAGGTCAGTTTGTGATGACCTCAGGTGTTGCAGCCTTGGGTCCGGACGCGCGTCTGGCCGCCACGCGCCAAGTAGCGGCATTCGAAGCCTTCACGCCTGACAACGACCCCCACGGTTGGCATGAATTTGGCGCAGTTGAGGTCTTTGACACAACGATCTGGTTCAAGCTGGATCTGTATGACCTCAATTATGAAATGGGCTCCGATGAACCAACTGATCCGGAACAGACGCGCCGCGTTCTGACGTTGCTTTTGCCATCGGAATACTGACGTCCCCTCCCTCCTATTGATCGAATTCTAGGCCGCTCTCTGATTGAGGGCGGCCTTTTCCTATTGGCGGATTTCAACGCTCGAGATTGTCTCGGCAGCCGCCATTGGAGGCCACAAAATGGCACAAACACGCGACTACAAGATCACCTTATATCCAGCGCATCGCGAAGGCGCATTTGTCGTGACCAAGTTCACGATGATGGACAGCTATCCCGAAAAACGGCTGCAAGCTGCGGGAATGGACGACCTCATCGCGCAGGTTACCCATTTTGCGATGGAGCACGGCGAGGGCTGCCGTGCATCCGTGCGGTGTCTCGCAGCCCGAAAGCCGCCGGGCTTCAAGAAGGCGACCGAGGACCTCTATTTCAACCTCGAGGATCGCACCGCTGAGAAGTTCAGTCGTCCAGCCGCCTGACATCCCCAAACCCACAAATGCAGGCGATCCGGATAAGCTGGATCGCCTCCTTTTCCTGCTTACAGACATTGGAGACACGACATGAACGCACATCCAAAAACGGCTGCGCTTATCGACACTATTCCCGCTCATCCGCCTGCCTCCGTGACGGCGCATCGCCTGATCCTCGCAGCAAACAGCCTTCTGCCGCAGTTTGAGGCCGGGCGGCCTATTGATGTGAAGACACTTCGAACGGCAATGGAAAGCGCCTTTGAAGCCAGTGATACCAGCGGTGCCTGGGTCTGGAAGGACGCCTATGATGCCGCCGAGATCGCCCAGATCATGATGATCATGCGCTACGGCGCATTGATGCGAAAGCAGGCCGTCTCCCCTGCCCAGTTTCTCAGCATGATTGAGCGGCTCTCCGCACTGGCGCCCTCACACACGCGGCGCTCGGAAGACAGCGTTCGTTTGCAGCAATTCTCGACCCCCCTGCCCCTCGCAGCAATTGTTGCTCAAGCTGCGGGGTTTCGCCCATCTGACTTGGTTCTTGAGCCTTCAGCCGGTACGGGCATGCTGGCCGTTTTTGCTCAGATTGCGGGCGCAGGGCTTGCCTTGAATGAACTCGCTGAGATCCGTCGCGATGTCTTGCGCGCTATGTTTGTAAATGCACCGGTATCCGGACACGATGCCGCGTCCATCGACGACAGGCTTGATCGGACAATCAAACCCTCGGTCATCGTCATGAACCCGCCTTTTTCGGCCGCCCAACATGTCGACGGCAAGTTCCGCAAAGCAACCGGTCAGCACGTTCTATCCGCCTTGGCACGGCTCGCCCCCGCCGGACGCCTCGTTGTGATCACTGGCGAAAGCTTTGCCCCCAAAACCAAGAGCCATCAGTCGACCTTCAGACGCATCGGCGAGGTTGCGGATGTAGTCTTTTCGGCAGCCATTGCTGGAAAGGTTTTTGCGCGGCACGGCACGAGCATCGATACGCGATTGACTGTCATCGACAAGCGAAGCGCTGGCGAGGATACGGCAAAGACCGACGCCGAGGACGCCTACCATCCCTTGTGCGAAACAACCGGTGATCTATTGGCCGCTGTCTTGGCCCATTGCCCGGAACGGCACAACGCGATGCCCCCCTGCCCCACCAATGCGCGTCAGTTCGCTCCAAAACCCGCCACACTGCTCAATGTGCAAGCGCTGCGCGATGCAGCTCGCCAAGAAACCCGTAACATCGCTGCAGAGCGCGCTAAGCATCCCTTTGACAGCGTTAATGCCTGTCCGCTTGTGTATCGACCAAAGGACTGGACAGATCCCCAAGGCGCTTTGCAGGACGCAGTCTACGAGGATTACACGCTGCAGGCCTTCCAGATCGAGGGTGCGGCCACACATCCAACGTCACTGGTGCAGTCCGCAGCTATGGCGTCTGTCCCGCCGCCGCTGCCAACCTATCAACCCCTCCTCCCCACTGTGTTGAAGCGTGATGGTGTTTTATCGGCGCCGCAGCTTGAGAGCGTCATCTATGCGGGCCATGCCCATGCCTGCCATCTCAAGGGCTGGTTCAAGCCAAGTGAGATCGCAGGGCAGCTAGTTGCCGCGGCTGAAACCGATGAAGGAGCATTCCGTTTGCGCAAAGGCTGGTTTCTCGGGGATGGAACAGGTTGTGGCAAAGGACGGCAAGTCGCAGGTGTCATCGTCGACAATTGGCTGAACGGCCGGAAGCGCGCGGTATGGGTTTCCAAGAGCGATAAGCTCATTGAGGACGCCAAGCGCGACTGGATGGCTCTGGGTGGCCGGGAGAGCGATATTGTCCCGCTGTCAAAGTTCCGCCAAGGCAGTGACATCCGACTGGCTGAGGGTATTTTGTTTGTCACCTATGCCACGCTGCGTTCTGCAGAGCGCGAGGGCAAAGCCTCTCGTCTTGATCAGGTTGTGGCGTGGCTCGGTGAAGGCTTTGACGGCGTCATCGCTTTTGATGAAAGCCACGCCATGGCGAACGCCGCTGGTGAAAAATCCGCCCGAGGCGACAAGAAAGCATCGCAGCAAGGCCTTGCGGGGCTTGCCTTGCAAAACGCCGTCCGTGACGCGCGCATCCTCTATGTTTCAGCCACTGGCGCGACCGTTGTCGGCAACCTCGCCTATGCATCCCGTTTGGGCCTCTGGGGCACGGGTGACTTTCCCTTTGTGACACAAGCCGAATTTGTGTCCTCAATGGAAGCTGGTGGCATTGCAGCCATGGAGATGATTTCACGCGACCTCAAAGCCCTCGGGCTCTATCTCGCGCGGTCGCTGTCCTATGCCGGTGTGGAATACGACATGCTGGTGCATGACCTGACGCCCGCCCAGATCGCGATCTATGACAGCTATGCTGATGCGTTTCAGATCATCCACAACAATCTTGAAGCGGCCCTTGAAGCATCGGGCATCTCGTCTGAGGGCGGCACATTGAACCCGCAAGCAAAATCCGCAGCGCGATCCGCCTTTGAGAGCAATAAGCAGAGGTTTTTCAATCACTTAATCACGGCGATGAAATGTCCATCTCTGATCAAATCCATTGAGGCGGACCTCGCAGCGGGTCATGCTGCTGTCGTGCAGGTTGTCTCGACCAGCGAAGCGCTGATGGAACGTCGGCTTGATGAAATCCCCCCTTCTGAGTGGCACGATCTGCAAGTCGACATTACGCCCAGGGAATATGTGATGGATTATTTAGTGCATTCCTTCCCGACACAGCTGTTTGAGCCTTACACTGACGAGAACGGTGATCTGCGATCTCGACCTGCGGTCGATGCGGGTGGCACGCCAATCATCTGCCGTGAGGCTGAGCAGCGGCGCGATGCCCTCATCGAGCATCTTGGCGCATTGGCACCCGTGCAAGGCGCATTGGATCAGCTCCTCTGGCATTTCAGCGGGGATGTGGTGGCAGAGGTCACGGGACGCAAGCGCCGCATTGTACGGACGTCTGAGGGGCGGCTGAGGGTCGAAAACCGGCCTGCCTCCTCCAACCTCGGCGAAACCCAAGCTTTCATGGATGATACTAGGCGCATCCTGGTCTTTTCAGACGCGGGTGGCACGGGGCGCTCCTACCACGCGGATCTTGGAGCCAAGAACCAGCGCCTGCGGGTGCACTATCTGCTGGAGCCGGGCTGGAAGGCAGATAACGCCATTCAGGGTCTTGGACGCACCAACAGGACCAACCAAGCGCAGCCGCCGCTGTTTCGCCCCGTCGCCACAAATGTCAAAGGCGAGAAGCGGTTCTTGTCCACAATTGCCCGTCGCCTCGACACGCTTGGTGCGATCACCAAAGGCCAACGTGAGACTGGCGGACAGAACATGTTCCGTGCCGAGGACAATCTTGAAAGCCCCTATGCGCGCGCAGCACTGCGTCAGTTCTTCTACAAGCTGCGCGCAGGTAAGATCGATGCCTGCTCTTACGCGCGATTTCAGGAAATGACGGGTCTGACCCTCGATGATGCCGATGGTTGCATGAAAGAGATCCTTCCGCCGATCCAGCAGTTCCTCAACCGCTGTCTTGCGCTGAAGATCAGCATGCAGGACGCAATCTTTGACGCCTTTGGCGAACTGCTCTCCGCGATCATCGAAGAAGCGCGACAGGCGGGTACGCTGGATGTTGGTCTCGAAACGCTGCGCGCTGAGCGGTTTGTGATCACCGATCGCAAAGTTATTTTTGGGCATGAAGCGACGGGCGCGACGGCAACAGCGCTTACGATTGAACGAACGGACCGCAACGAGCCGCTGACGCTCACTAAGGCGAAGTCCATTTGCGCCAGAACGCCAGATGCAAAGCTCTGTTGGAACGCCAATTCAAAGCGTGCGGGCCTGATGACGCATGCGCCTGCTTACATGGATGAGGACGGCGTCCCAATCCGTCGGGTCAAACTGCTACGCCCAATGACCTATGATTTGTTCGAGCTGGGTGAATTCAACACGTCAAATTGGCAGGAAGTGGATGATGCGACGTTCGAACAGCTCTGGCAGGCTGAGGTCGATGCCGTGCCGGAGTTCACGACCTCCAAGATTACGTTGATCTGTGGCTTGCTGCTACCGATCTGGGATCGCTTGCCCGCCGACAACATGAGGATCTATCGCCTGCAGACCGAAGATGGTGAACGTGCGATTGGGCGTCTGGTCTCGCAGGAACAACTGATCAACGTCTATGCGCGGATTGGGCTCGACGATGACAACCAAATGGGACCAGACGAAGTCGTACGTGCTGTTATGGAGACCCGTGCCACTCTCAGCCTTGTAAACGGGTTCCAGCTGCGTCGCTCGCTTGTGATGGGCCAGCCACGGCTTGAATTAGTCGGCGCCACGGGTGCGATGCTCGCCGAGTTGAAAACCATGGGCTGCTTTACCGAAGTGATCCAATGGAAGACGCGGGTATTTCTACCCTCAGAAAACACTGATGCATTGACTGCCCTCTTGGCGCGCTTTCCAGTTGGCACCGCTGTCGGTGACACGGGCCAATGACGGGGCGTGTTTCGGTTGCTGAGATTTCAGCGGAACTTGGGGCGCGCGCAGAGAGTTTCTGCCGCGCCTATTTCGCGGAGGGACAGCGTCAGGGCAATTATTGGCAAGTTGGCGATACGTCAGGTGCCGCGGGCCGCAGCCTTGTTATCCGCTTGAACGCGGGAGATGGGCGCAAGCCGGGTGGCTGGACGGACTACGCCACAGGTGAATTTGGTGACCTCATTGATCTGCTGCACGCCAAGCTTGGATCACGATCCCTGCATGAAACCCTTCTTGAGGCTCAGCACTTCCTCGGAAACGCGCCGCTTCCCGAAAAACGGACGTCCAAGAGGAAGTTGAAAGATGATGGTGCGGCCGAAACCAAACGCATTGCATCAGCACGCAAGCTCTTTGCTACTGGCAGGCCTGTCTTTGGAACTGCGGCAGCGGCCTATCTGCACCGACGCGCTCTCATGCGCTTCGGGCCTGCCTTGCTCTTTCACCCACGGGTCTACCTGCGAGGTGATGACTTAGACTCAAATCATCCGTGGCACTCCCCTGCCCTTCTGGCGAAGATCACGGACAATCAAGGCAACATTACGGGATGTGCTCGGACATATCTCGATCCGACGATTGGCGGGATTGCAGATCTGCGCAATCCGAAACGGATACTGGGCCGGCTTTATGGCAACGCCGTTCGGTTTTGGTCAGGGTCCAATCCCGCCCATTTGATCGTCGGCGAAGGTCTTGAGAACACGCTGTCAGTTGGCACAGCACTTCCTGAGTTCAACCTCGCCTCCTGTCTGACAGCTACGCATCTTGGCCTCTTCATTCCTCCGCCAGGGATCAAGCGCATCTGGATTGCACGAGACAACGATGTGGCAGGGGAGCGGGCCGCGCAAACTCTTGCATCCAAACTGGGATCATGGGGCATTGAGTGTAGGTGTCTCGTCCCACAGCTTGGTGATTTCAACGAAGATCTGCTGGCATTTGGCAAAGACGGGCTTCGCAACAGGCTTCTGACAGTCATGGAGGGATAAGTATCTGAGGATATGAGATAAAGCGTAGTCTTTGGGGTGTATATTGCCAGTGGCAGGCGTTCCAAGACGTTCAATCTGATCCCGTTTGGATAAGGGGAGCGATGGGCCAACGGGTCGGAGCTGAGTGCTCCTCGCCCGAACCGCAATGCGCCCCCATCAGAAAATTCCCCTGCCCCGCCAAAGAAAGAAGGCGGGCCATTCCTCGCAAAACAATTTTCTGCCGTGTGCGCATTCTCCGCTGCGCTGCGACCCCAAGGGATGCGGTCCGGTCGCCGCCGGCCCTGTTATCGCCCCATCCAAATCGGGTCAGATCAAACAGAGGAACAAGACCATGCCCCTTCAAGACAAAACCAACCCCGAAGATCACGGCCTGACATCCGCAATCCTCGACCACCTTGCACTCCATGGCGCAAAGCCAGGGCCAGATGAGACCGATCATCGCCCCCTGCCCCAGCCCGATCAGGTCGAACTCGCCATGGCGACGCTTTTTGACACCACCATCGGCCTGCTCGACGACAGTCAGTTGGAAGACAATCTCGAAGAAATGCTTTGGTCCCTCACCTCCCTGTTTCATCGCCGTTTGACCCATCTGCAAAGACGCCTTGATGACAATGAATGCGAGGTCCGCGAAAGCATGAGCGCGCAGGACGGCTCCGAGGTTGCCTCGGTTGAGCTGGAGCGGCTGCAAATGATCGGGCTAAAGCTCTGGGACCACCGCGACGCCTTCGAGCAAATGCGCGATCTGGCCTGTGATCATTTCTCAGCTGCGACTGGTTCGCCTTGGATGCCCCGTACCGGATCGAAGGTTTCCCACAGAGGTCTGACATCTGCAGTCGTAGACAGTCGGGCCTTTCTGTCAGCCAAGCGACGCAAAGAAATCGAAGTGCATTGCCCTGAAGGCACCCGCATCGCGTTTTCAGGCGGTGACTATCAGGCTTACGATTTGATCTGGTCGGTCCTTGATGCCACGCGCGAAAAATACCCGGACATGGTGTTGCTGCATGGTGGTACGCCCAAAGGGGCCGAGATGATCGCAGCGCGTTGGGCAGATGCACGAGGTGTAACGCAAGTGGTGTTCAAGCCCGATTGGAAAAGCCACGGCAAAGCAGCCCCGTTCAAGCGCAACGACAAGATGTTGGAAATCCTGCCTCAGGGATTGATTGCAACGCCAGGGTCAGGGATCACCGAGAATATCGTAGACAAAGCGCGCAAGCTCGGGATCCGCGTGAAGAGGGTTGGGGTGTAAGCCCCGGTTCACGCGCCGCGCAACAAGTCCTGAACGACTGACGGTTTTTTGGCGATGAGTGCTAACAGGACCTGTGCCGGTCCTGTCGGATGCCGACGTCCGTGTTCCCAATTTAGCAAAGTTCCTTTTGCCACACCGATGCTTTTGGCGAATGCGGCCTGTGATAAGCCGGTTTGCTGTCGGACTTCTGCGACATTGACGCTGGTTACAGTAACCTCATGCACCATCGCATCAGTGGCATCACCGTTGGCAAAGGCCAGAGCCTCTCCAAGGCCATTTTTTACGCTCTCAAATGCACTCATGTTCCATCTCCATATCTTGAGACAATCGCTTTGCTCATCTCGACAGCCGCAGCTTGTTCTGTCTTTGACAGATTGGCCTTCTCATTCTTGGCAAAAACCGTAATCAGAAAAATAGGCATCTGAGTTCCACCAAATACATAAATCGTCCTGAATCCACCGCTCTTACCGCTGCCGTCCCGAGGGATACGTACTTTGCGCAGACCACCTCCGAGGGATACACCCGCCTCAGGATTGGCCGCGACAAAGTTTATTGCAGCCTCGCGTTCATGGTCAGACATGATTGCCTTGGCGCGCCTCTGAAATTCTGGAAGCTCAACAACAGTCTGCAATCGTTTCATCATTTCAAGACATATATGATTCAATGACTTATATGTCAACGGCGTATGGCACCCTGCTTGCGCATGCAAGTCCCAAGATGGTTGACCTCGCCACTCTCTTGCCGGTTGTGAAAAATCGTCCTTTTTGCAGTTCGGATTCCGAGCCTTTAATCAGCAGTATTGCGATGCCCTATTTCATCCGTCACCACAAAATCGGAAAGCCACCCGATTCGAAATATGGATGCCGATGCTATTGGTTGGGCTTGGCGAGGCAAACACCACCAGATCTTGCAAAACCAGCCACTAGATGAAATATCTTAAGTATTATCAGATTGTTATGCGCAAAATCTGCCTTTTTTGGGCAATGTTCGGAAAGCTCCAGAAACAAGCAATGCGCAAAAAAATGTTGCCTGGGGATAACTTGCGTGTCATGAGTTCAATTGTCGCTAACCAACGCAAATCACGTTATTTAGCGACGAAACAGAAATGACCCGGTAAGAGGTCGTGAGGGCAACATGAATTCAGACTCTAATAACGCACAAACCAGCACAATCGCCGCATCGATTGCAGCGAATGCCGCCCGCCTGTCGGAAGCGTTGAATCATCATATGCGCAACAGCTTCCAGCCCGATAGTCGAAAAGCGCTGCGCAAGTTTCATCCTGCTGAAGTTTCTGAGCTGACAGGTATCAGCATGTCTAATCTTAGGACACGTCATCAAGAAGGCGATTTCCCTGACGTAGAGACTGATTCCAGAGGTCGCAGGCTATACACTGCACAGGAGATTGATCAAATCCGTCATGTCATGGCGAAAACTGGTCGAAATGGTGAGGCATACCTTCCTGGACGTCGTGATAACGACGCTCTTCAGATCATTTCCATCGTCAACTTCAAAGGCGGGTCCAGCAAAACGACAACTGCGATCCACTTGGCCCAACGCTACGCCTTGCGAGGCTATCGCGTTCTTGCAATCGACATGGATCCGCAAGCCAGCTTGACCACAATGTTCGGATACCGTCCTGAAATCGAGTTCGCCGAGAACGGTACGATCTATGACGCGCTTAAGTATGAAGATCCGCTACCATTGAGCCAGATCATTCGAAAGACCTACTTTCATAATCTTGATCTCGCACCTGCGGGCCTCTTATTATCCGAATACGAGACTGAGACGGCCTATGCACTTCAGCACAAGATTGATCCTCCTTTTACACAACGCCTTGCAATCGCCCTCGACGAAATTGAGGCCGAATATGATTTAGTAATTATAGATTGTCCGCCTCAGCTTGGCTTTACAACGATGACGGCCCTGTTGGCGTCAACTGGCCTTCTGATCACGGTTGTTCCCAGCATGTTGGATGTTGCCTCAATGGCGCAATTCCTTGAAATGGCTGGAGAAACTGTCCAAACTCTAGAAGAGGCCGCAGGGCCAATCGATTGGAATTTCCTAAAGTTCTTAGTCGCTCGATATGAACCGACCGACGTACCCCAATCACAAATGGCGGGCTTCTTACGGTCCATTCTTCTTGATCAGGTGTTAACCACGCCAATGCTCAAATCCACAGCGATCTCCGACGCTGGGATGACGCAGCAAACCATCTATGAGCTGGATCCCTCACAAATCGTAAAGAAGACACTAAACCGCATATTAGAGTCTGTTAACGGCGTTGCGGATGAGTTCGAGAAGACGATCCAGAAAGCTTGGGGAAGGGATACTGACTGATGGCCCGTAGAAACCTATTCCAGCCGCCTCCTCCACCTGATGCGGACAGCACGGCGGCACCATCTAGCGAGCAAAAAGCGCGTTTTCCAAATACTGGTGCAATGAGCGGCGTGAAGTCTACTTTGAAAGATGTTGCGAGCAACGCGGTGCGGGAAATCTCTGTTGATGTCATCGAAGAGAGCGGCCCCAAGGATCGACTCTCGTTCACCGATTCGGATATCTTAACGCTGGCGGAAAGCATCAAGGCGCACGGCCAGCAAGTCCCGATTATGGTGCGGCCGATCTCGGACAAACCGGGGCACTACAAGATCGTCTATGGCCGCCGCAGATTGCGGGCTTTGCGGTCGCTCGGCATTCCCGCGAAAGCACTTGTCAGGTCTCTTTCTGATGAAGAGGCTATTCTTGCCCAGGGACAAGAAAACACTCAACGCTTGGACCCAAGCTTCATTGAAAAAGCGCTTTTCGCCACCGAACTGGCTACAAGTGGCTACGAGCAAGCAATCATTCTGGATGCCCTCGCTGTGGACAAGCCAATGTTATCGCGCATGACCAAAGTTGCACGGTCTATTCCAAAGTCAGTCATCGAGAAGATCGGCTCCGCGCACGGCATTGGACGCAGACGTTGGGAAGAGCTGGCAGACCAGTCGCGCAGCGATAGCATCGATCTTGAACAGGTCACCGCAACGCTTCAGTTTAATGCAGCCAAAAGCTCCGACGACCGCTTTGGCATGGTCAGTGATGCCATTACTCAAGCGCTAAAATCTAAAGCCCCAGACAAACCAGCTGCCCCCCCTACCCTATCGATCAAACTTAGCGATGGGACGGCTTTGGCAGAAGTAAAAGAGACGGCCCGTGCTTTGACATTCAAGCTGTCGAAGTCTGATGCCCCGGAATTTGCCCAGTGGATGCGTAAAAACGCAGAAGCTGAGCTTACGCGCCTCTATGAGGCGTGGCAGTCAGAGCAAAAGCCTGACTGATGTCGACCGAGCAGTAAAACTTAAAAAAAGGAGCACGACCAACAACCCAAAAAAGAAAGAGCCCCCCAAGGTTTCCCTAGGAGAGCCCAATCTGTTCTTTGCACTTTCAGATTTACCAGCTTCTCCGCGCCAGTCAATAACAACCGATTCGGTTGCTGAAGATTTGCGGCCTTTTTTCTGATTTTCAGAGATATCGGAGCCTTTCACATCAGGTTGTCGTGAAAAAACATGGCATTTACAAAAGCAACTGCACCCACTGGGCTGCGGACCAATGAACTATTGTCCGCGGACAATTCCCTTCCAGAGCGTCACATCGTCATAGCAACGCTCCGCAACGCCGCTCCGCGTCTCGGCCTGAGCGCGTCCGTAATTTCAACATTAGATGCGATGCTTTCGTGCCTCGCACCCAAACGCAATCACCACACTGTGTTTGCATCAAACTCGACGCTCACGTTTCGACGCAATGGCATTTCAGACAGAACGATCAGACGTCATGCTGCAACATTGCAGGAAACTGGGCTACTCGTTCGCCGTGACAGCCCAAACCGGAAGCGCTTCACTAAGCACAACCGCATTGAAGGTAAAGCTCTACGGTTTGGCTTCGACCTTACACCGCTCTTTGACCGACTTCACGAAATTTCAGCTTTGGCAGCAGAAGTCCTGAGGGAACGGGAACAGATCGATTACCTGCGCACTAAGATACGTACTGCCGCCAATGCAAGCCTCGTCGAAAACCCTGACGACGACAGGGCCCTCAACATATTCCGTATTCTTCGACGCAAGTTATCGCTCCAAGACTGCGAACAAATCCTCGCAAACCTACCAGTTACTGAAGTTGAAGCTGAGGGACCAGATGATCAAACTCCTAATTTGACGACTACTCTGACCGCCAGTAACGGTCAATTTGTCCGGCACCATCATAAGTCAAATAAAGAACATATTGATAAAAAGAGTGTTGCTTTAAAAAAAGAAACTCCTCTTACAAGTTCCGATGCTCCGATCACGATCCCAGAATTGTTATCAGCTTGCCCACAGGCTGCCGAATTTTCACTGAGAAAGATTGAAACAATTCATGATGTCGTAGCTCACGCTCGAACGCTTGCACCGATGATAGGGATCACGACCCAAAACTATGATGCAGCACATGCCCGACTTGGTGCACTAAGAGCTGCAGCCACAGTATGGGCGATTATGCAGTTCCATGACAAAATCAAAGCCGTTGGTGCCTACTTTCGTTCAATTACGACGGGATCGAAGAGTGACAATTTCAGCCCAGAAAGATTGGTAAGGCGTCTTGCTAAGGCTCAGAGTTATGCCGCGTGAACCAAAAATTGTCCGCGGACAATTTTCTCAAAGTGATGTCATTGCCAAAGCCTTTGTCGTCAGGGCAGGGGACAACGACACTTAAAACAGACGGCTGCTCGCGGTAAATTCCGAACGAAGAAACGGCGTCGTTGATAGAAAGAAGGCAGGGGGCTCAAAATCAGGCACTTCACAGCTCGAATTATAAAGCTCTATCAGTTTCAGGTGTGTAAGAAGTACCTGGGATAGGACTGCCGACGCTTTTGCAAGATGATCTGTTGCAAGCGGAAAGAGGCACTACGCTCAAACGTGACAGCGTCGAGCTTCTTGCTGATGATCGAGATAGACAGCTCACGTGACCTGACCGCGCGCAGAGAGCGAGTGAATGTGAACTCTACGAAATTCCATGCAAACCTGTGTTCTAGGCAAACTATAGATGCACTAATGAACAAATGGTGAGGCATCTAATAGACAAATGGTGGAGCCTCTAATATGCATTCTGTGAAAAGGAAGCGGACCTCTTTTTCGGTTTGGGCTTCATCAGGCGAGGGAGAGACAAAAGGTTCATGACTGATACAGAAGAATATCTGCCAAGGCACCTCATCCCAGAGCTTGAAGAT
>Ga0209345_10001473_pt1 | contig 28059 bp, 36 predicted proteins | sample Cruoilmetagenom7_FD_187294 | JGI IMG/M metagenome (GOLD analysis project Ga0209345, IMG submission 187294) | Oil polluted marine microbial communities from Coal Oil Point, Santa Barbara, California, USA - Sample 7 (SPAdes) (version 2) | ecosystem: Environmental > Aquatic > Marine > Oil seeps ...
AAAGGAGTAAGTCATGAATCAATGACTTACTCTTTTAATTTACATACTGAACACTTTAGCTAATAAAACACACTATAATACTTCAGAAAGAATATCATAAAAGTTAGATCAAAAACGTGCATATCTATATTAAAAAAAGGATCAGTAAAATGATCCTTTTTTGATGTGCTCACCTAATAAAAACATCAAATTATTTTCCTCTATAAAAAATACTTCCTTCATCTTTTTTTTATAGTAGATAAAAGTTTTGGAATCGTCGTTGCTTATTGAAACTGCTAGACATTTAATCAAACTTCCATTGAACTTTTCTCTCATGCCCAATTTGAATTCACACAAAGCTGATAAATAGTATAAACTCGCCAGGGCTTTTGAGTCATGGTTTTCTAATGAATATGAAATTCCTTCATTTGCAATTGTATATGCCTTCTCAAAATCATTTAAACTTCCAAATATTTTGGATAACTTAACTAATAGTGCAGGGATAATATATCTGTTGATTGATGATATATAAAAAGATTTAGATTTATATATTTTAAATAGAAAGTCTGCACAAGTAAAAATATTGAGGCTAGATTCATATTTAGCTATTTTTGCCAAAATATTTAGTTCGTTAAACCCTATAATATCTTTTCCTATGATGAATGGGTAATTTATATATTTTGAATACTTTTCAATTTTTGAACTTATACTATAATCACTAAACTCAATTTCAAATAAAATTTTACAAAGGTTGTAAAATTGCTTAGTTTCAAAAGTAGACAGTTGAATGTTATCAAACCCTCTAATTAAAATCTTTGCTCTCTCTCGATTGTTATAGAAGATACACTCATATAATTCATCAAGCCTTAGCTGTTCATTATTACACTTAACATAGAAATAATTGTAAAACTCGTTATATGTCATATTTAGTTTTACAAGAAAGCTAGTTACTTTGCTGGGGGGACACAAATTACTCCCCTTTAAATATCTCCAATACTGTCTCTCTGAGCAAATATCGCTACAGAAAGATTCTGCACTAATATTGTTTTCCTTTCTTAGCTCGTCAATAGTATGAAAATGAAGTTTTTCAATATCCATGAATTCTCCCTCCAAATAATTAATAACTGCCATATGTGTCATTATATCTCACCCCCACAAAAAATACAATTATTGTGTGGGGGTGAGAATGAATGAAAAATAGAAGAAAATTTTTAGTTTTTATAGCAATTGTATTTAGTTTATTTTTAGTTGGTAATTCAAAAAGTGTAAATGCAAATGATTTTGAAGATGTAAAAGACATTCCTTTTACAACACCAGTTAATCCATAATTTTTTTATCAGAGTTATCTGTATTTGCCAAGAATTACATAGTAGCAGATTGATACTGTTATTTTGTATTTGGAAGGAGGAACAATATGGATATAAACAATTTTCTGCTTTTAGAAGTTCATGGTCTAGCAGCAACAATAAATGAGTACACTAGAAACCATTACATAAGAAACTATACTAGTCTTTTGATTAAATTCTCTGATGAGTCAAAAATTGATAATCTGGCACTAATTGTGGATAGATTAATAGATTGGTACAATGTTGAAATTGATATAATGAGAGATAACAAGTTTTTATATAATCTAAAAGCACATGAAAAAAGCTTTCTACTTTTAAAAGAAGTTAGAAGATATTTCGATAACTAAAACAAATAAGAAGAGGAGATATTATGTCATTTTCAAAACAAGTAATTGATTTAGTATGGGAGAAAGCAGAAGTAATAAATGGTTCAGACTCTAGAGTGAAAAGAAAAGATAAATGTGGAGCTTGGATCGCAAGGTCGGCTTATGGAGATCATAATAGCGATTTTGGTTGGGATGTTGATCATGTGATACCGGAATCTAATAATGGAGGAAATCATATAAGTAATCTACAACCATTGCATTGGGAAAATAATAATAGTAAGTCAGATGGACCAGATAGACCAACACAATACTGTGTTGTAAAAGCTCGCAACTAGAATTAGAAAGTAGGGTTTCAAGTAACATTAAATAAAGAATAAGCCATATTACATGGTTTATTCTTTATTTAGTAAAGTGCTCATATAGATTGAGTTCAAAAAGTTGGCTCAATATACAATATTGAGAAATTCAAAGAAATTACTAGTCATAAAGATTCAATTACATCGATTTAAGAAATGGTTGAAAAACTCATTTCTATCCGAAAACGAGCTGTGATTTCATAGTCTTTTTATATTTTTTACTCAGCTTTGACTCAATTACAAACAAACACAATAGTTCGATAACTGACAGATATGTCCTAACCATTATTGCAGGAATGAATTAAAATGCAATGGGAGAACTATGTAGGTAAAATTATTGGGTATTTGAGGAAAGGAGAAATTTATTAAATCATTGGATTGCTTTATGTGTTCTCTACAAAAAAACAAGGGAGAAAAAAATGAAAAAAATTATTTTATTATGTATTCTAACATTAATTGTCTTTACAAGCTATTCAACATCTTCTTATGCTAAGCCTAAGAAAAACATTCCGGAATTTGAACCGAATATTGATGCACCTGAACCAGATTATTATACAGAAAATAATGATCCGGTAGACCCTTCAGAAACAGTATCAATAAGGGGATTATGTCCAACAGGGGATCAATATGAGTACAACGATGAATTTGGGTTTCCAACTTATATACAAAAAAGTTCAGTAACATATGCTACATTGCATACTACTCCGTGGTATTGTGGAGGAACGTATGATAAAGATTATTATTACTTCACTTTGAGTCGAAATACAGAAATGAATATTAGACTAGAGAACATACCAGGTAGTGTAAATTATAATATAAAACTATATAGTGAAGAATATGGATTTATACAGGGATCATATAACTATGATGATATTGATGAAAGCATTATTAAAACATTAGCACCAGGAACTTATTATATATATGTGTATTCTGCTAATGGTTTTGATGAAAATAATGAATATAAGTTATCTGCTAGTAATAGCACTATTTATCCAAGTTCTATAGATTTAACACCTACAGTAAAAAGTAATTATGCTGGTGCTGTTTGGGAAAGTCAATACTATCCAAGAGACTTAGATCCAGAAAGCTATAATGGTGAGATGATTGATCATTGTTATGCATCACAAACCATGTTAAATTGTGACCCTCCAATGAGAATGCTCTCAGAATTCGGCATGCAAGATGAATATGTTTCTAGAATCTTTTATGTTTGGGGTAAGAGTGAAAAAGAAGAACTGGCTGATGTAATTAAGTTAGTTGTTGCAGATCTTCAAATATATGATTCAATTTATCCTCAATTACAGTTAGCTCTTAGTGCTGGTTCAGCTGGAATAGTAATTCTTTCTTATATAACACCTACTGGTGTAGTATTATCAACCATTTCATTGGGGATTGCTGCAATATCTATGGTAATACCTAATATTGAAGTTGATACAGTAGAATATGCTATATATTTGGCATATCTAGCGGGAGTTCTTGAAGAATCGGCTGATGGAGTAGTAGTTCAAATTAAGGAAAACTATCAAGTTGATGTACAGTCTATATATGTTCCTGGAGGCTTAGGTGGGGGATATGAAAGTTACTTAGAATATTTTATTGAAACTAATACTACATTGGTTTCACCCGTATATACAGAAACAATAATAAATAGATATCAATCAGGCAATCCATTTTACGGAGATATCTCGTTGTTAACTGACATGACTGCAATAGAAGACTTATTCAATATTTCTTAAGAAAGGTTGGGAAACAATGAATAGAAAGACAATTTTTTCACTAATAAGGTATGGTGTAGCACCACTTTCAGGTATTTTCATATTTGTTGAACTTGCATATATAACTGTTATTATTCATGCAATTATATCATTGCTGAGTATGACTAATATTTACGGGTATAATTTTGAAAAAGATGACAGGTATAATTATCTAGGTGGATTTTTAGTTCAAGTTATGCTTGTACCAGTAGCATATTATTCAAACAATCTAAGTGTTAGTATTATTTGTGCGACTGCAGCATTGACGCTTAATCTATTCTTGTTAAATAATATAAGAAAGAAAATGGGATGGAAGTCACCTTTTAGTCAAAAAGACAGAGAATAAAATAATATATTTAATTACTCACACAATTAATAAAGGAGTAAGTCATGAATCAATGACTTACTCTTTTAATTTACATACTGAACACTTTAGCTAATAAAACACACTATAATACTTCAGAAAGAATATCATAAAAGTTAGATCAAAAACGTGCATATCTAGAGATAGACATATATATTGTATATATGAATTCAATTCTAAAAACCTTTATACTAGGCTTTTTTAGGTCTACCTCCAACTTTCTTTTTAAGTTTTTCAACTTGATCCTGGAGTTTGCCTGCAGTATCCCTAAGAGTATCACATTCTGATTCAAGCTCAGTCATCTTCTTAGCTGCATCTGCTTTCTCTTTTGTAGTACGCTCAACCATATCTGCATACTCTTTTAATTGATTTGTTAAGATTACTTTCTTCTTGGCAATTGAACGATCTAAATCTAACAACTCAGTTTTCATCTCCCTATTCTTTTTAGGTAAGTAATATATCCCTGAGATAATTGCCATGATGATAACCATGATACATATTGAAACAACTACTGCTTTAAAAATAACTGGCATTTCATAAAACCATTCGTATGTCATGAAAGAACCGCCCTTCTATCTACAGATACACTATTCAGCATATCCTTCATATTTAATGTTTCAAAATCACTAAAATCTACAGTAGCTTCTTTGAACCATTTTTGTTTTGAGTCTAGTTTAAGATAATCATTATCTGCTGATACGCTATAGGTATGAACACTCCATCCCTTGATTCTTCTGGAGAACTTTCCATCCTCCAACCATTTCTTATATACAAACCCTTTTTTAATCTTTATTTTATTATAACTTGTTAAGATACTCATAATCTGTGTATCATTTTTAGGCATCTGAGATGCAACTAAAATCCATTTAATTCCAAAGTGTCTCTGAAGTACAAAACTATTTACCATTGGAATAAAGGTATGATTGTATTCTGAAGTTCTGTTGTTTCTATTGTTATTTAATACATGCAGCTCATCAATAACAATAGAAGCAGAGAGTTTACTATTAAATCTTTTTAATTGTGATCCAAATTTATCACCCTCATTTTTCTGTCCCCAGAACTCTTGAATATCAAATCTAATATGATTGAGATATGGTTGTCCCATTTCATCATATTTTACACGCTCCATTTTTGTAGTAACATATGAACACTTACCTGTCATTCTTCCATAGTCATACATCTTTTGCCATTCGAAGGTGGATTTACCTCCACCAACTGGAGCTTGAATATAATGTAGCCCTTCTTTATTAGTGGGATCCATTTGATCATCATAATTCTCTAAGTAAGCCCAGAGAAATATCCATATCCAATGAAGTGGAATAGTTAAGTATCTCGCTTTTTTGTAATGGACCATTAGTAATTCATTTATTGGCTGAAGTAAATCTAAGAAGTGATCACCAAAGTTGGATATGTAGTTGCTTATCTTATCAACTTTAACTGTTAAAGCTTGATGGAATTTATCAGCAAATTTATCAAGTGATTCACACCAGGCATCAAGCTTCTCGTAGAATTCCTCATTCTTGAAGTTTTTTAAGTTCATAAATTTCCTCCTTAACACATTCAGAAACATCTAACCAATTAGTTTTTTTGTAAATCCATCTATCCATTTTTTCCTTAAATATTCTTTTGAGTTCTTGCTCCAGGTGAGTCAGCATGAGTCCATCATACATCATAATTTTATTATTCTTGATTAGTTGATTAATAACAAAACTTTTAACTGGAGCAGTAGTGTCAAATCTTTTAAACATTAGAATACATCACCTGCACTTAAGTAAAGTTGATACGCAAGATATGCGAGAGTTATAAATATAAAAAAACCAAGTGGTGTTACTACTTCTTTGAGACCTTTTTTTGCACCTCTTAATGTTTCAGTTATAGATCCAGACATTGATAATAAAAATATAAGCACAAAGATTCCTGTAAATACTTTCCAATTTTCAACTATCCAGGTATATATAGTAAGCATTTTAAATCACTCCCAGTTCATACATATAGTATGCAGCTCCTAGAATTATCATCAATAAAATCCATTTATTAATTTTTAACTGACTAATAATATATAGAACTATAAATCCAGCAGCTATATATACAATCATTTCTAGATCATCATTACCTGGTTCTTGTGGAGGTGGAAGAGTTCCTGGTCCACTATATGTAATACTGTCAATATTTTCTTCGTTTACTACATAAATCTCGCCATCAGTTTCCCAGACAACTTGTGTAACATGAGATAATTCTTTATCTATTTCTACATCATCATAATCTTGTAATGTTGCTAGATGTAATCTATACAATTTATCAGTATCAGATGTGAACTGATCATCATCACTTGTTTCAGAAATATATGTGTTGATCTCATTAGTAAGTGAGACACTTGGACTAACATGTTGAATTTGCTCAACATCATATGCAAACCACTCGTTTACTTCTGAGAACTGGAGAGCTCCTCCAGCTAAGAAGAATAAACCTGAAACCCCCCATCCGTAAATTGGTACTACTGATCCCGTTAGAGTTATTATGGAAGCAGCTGCACTAAAGAGATAAGCATTAGTATATTGATTCTCAATCCAAGTTGGATTTACTGAGTTTACTTCACCTCTAACTGCGCCAACATTTCTATATTGAGTTTCACCTGGTTCTAAGTCTCCAAATCCTAGAAAACCATCATCCCAATATCTGTAAGCTAGTACTGATGAAACAGAAATCAAACTATCCATTTCAACATCTGGCATGTAGAAATATGAATATACATTTCCATCATCATCAACTTCTGGGATGTAGTTGTATACTTTCTGAACACCTGTAACTTTTATTTCATTTTGAGTAAGATTCCAAAGAGCTTCACCTTTCCACTCTTCAACAGTAGCAAAGGTTCTTGCAGCTAATATTGCACTATCTAATGTATCACCAAAATTAAAATACAAAATGCGATCATCTGTATCTGGATCAGAGTAGTACAATACATCATTACCTTCACTAACAAAATCTAGATTCCCACCAACTGTAAAGGATGCTACTGGATATGTAACACCTTGGTATTCAACATCAAAAGATATGTTTTGATTATCAACTATTATATTTGAAACAGTTCCCCAATCTCCTATAGGATTTACTGGAGAGCCAGTTGTTTCTGGTAAAGCTTCCCATGGATTTATATCAGTTCCTGGATTTATCTCATCTTCTATTGATGCTTTTTCCCAATACATGCGGATTCCAAAAGATAAATCATCATAGTTAGGATTGACATCAAAACCTAAAGCATCAGATACAGCTTGATTGACATTTCTTGAGGATAATACCTCAACATCATCAACTTCAACTGTCATATAAGAATAATCATAAATGTATCCAGAGTTTTCCCTGTCATCCCAGTTATGGAGATAAATTTCAACTTCATCTATAGGAGCTGAGTATGATTCTATTGTTTTGAATGATGGATTACCTCCAGCAACAACAGTCATATTTGCAATTATTTCAACATTGAATGTATCATATACTGCAGGATCTGGATTTGATATGGTAGCATAGTCATTATATAAAGATGTAAGTGGAAACGAAAAGTCTTCTTCACTTGTTGAATCAATAAAAGTATATAACGAATAATCAAGATCTGGATATTCGGAGTTTGATTGATCACCAGTATATACAAAATCTTCTCCATCAGAGTATTTCATGAAAACATATACTCTATTCCCATCTTCAACATGCCAAAGACCTCCAGTGTTTGCTGCAGGTTCTGGAGCTAATACTGTAGCAGCATTAACTGATTGATTAAATGCTAGAAGTGAGATTGCCATAAGCATAATTATTATCATTGTTTTTTTGATCATAAATTAAAACCTCTTTTCTTTTTTGAAAATTTTAAGTTTGCAAGATATCCAATAACCCCTACAGCCAGTAACCATGGAACAGCTGATATAAACTTATCCATTGTAGTTGGTGGTGGTTCTAAGAGAATACCTGATATTTCTTGTATTTCAACTGTATGAATATATGTTAAGTATGAATCCTGTAAACCACTAAAGTAAGTAAGTCTAAATGTAAATTCATAACTCCCTTCTGGGATAACTCCATTCTCAAAACTAGAATGGTATTCATCTATTAGCTCTTCATACATGAATTGATAGTCAGTAACAACAAAACCAGTTGTATTGAAAATATAGTAAATAATTTCATAAAGAGTAAGCATCCTATCATTGGATACATAAATTTCTTTGTAGTCTACAACATATAAGACATCTGTTGATCGCTCGAGGTTTCCCCAATCTTCAACAACATAAATTGTGACATCTTTTGTATTGAATCCTTGTGTTAGTGTGACAGTATATTCACCAGGTATGTTTCCATACCCAGTGTAACCATCTGTTCCAATAAAGACATCTGCTTCATACAACTGAAGGAGTTGCCCTATTGTAAAAATTTGATTCTCTTCTTTATGTATAACTGAAGGACCAATAATATCAGTACTTGCAGCTAATACTTTTGTGTTTGAAAATTGAATTGTAATAATTACTGCGAAAAGCAGTACCGATATTTTTTTTAACATAAGATCCTTTTACCTTTCTATTTTTTTCTAAAGAAGAAGTAACCTATAATTCCGACTATAGCTATACTTGCCACAACTATAATTTCTGTTGTATTATTGTCAGCTGGTATTATTGGAACCACTATTGGTTCTGGTTCTACAATAACTGTTCTAGTAAATTCACCTGTTGAATTATTCCCAGCAACATCATCATATCTATAAACTACTTGGTAAGTACCAATCGTGTCTGGATCTATATTATTACTTTGGATTCCACAAATTCCATCTCCGTCAACATTATCAATCCACGTGCATCCTGGATCTATAAATGCATCTCCTACAGTCATAGTATATGGATTGGCTCCAAGGATTGTAAGAACTGCCCCTACTTCATCAGCTTCGACAATAACTGTTCTAGTAAATTCACCTGTTGAGTTATTTCCAGCAACATCATCATATCTATAAACAATCTGATAAGTACCAGGAACATTTTGATTTATGTTGTTGCTTTGTATCCCACATATGCCATTTCCATCAACATTATCAATCCACGTACATCCTGGATCGATAAATGCTTCACCCACTAAAATTGTAAATGGATTAGCTCCAAGAATAGTAAGTACTGCGCCCTCGGTATCTACATATTCCTCAACAATAACTGTTCTAGTGAATTCACCAGTCGAGTTATTTCCAGCAAGATCATCATATCGATAAACTACTTGATAAGTGCCTGCAACATCAGGGTCAATATTATTAGAATCTACGCTGCAAGCTCCACTCCCATCAACATTATCAATATAGGTACATCCTTGATCTATAAAAACATCTCCAACAGTCATAGTGTATGGATTATCTCCTGTAATTGTGAGGACGGCTCCTGTATCATCATTTACTCTTATTGTGATAATAATTTCACTTATGTTTCCAGATAAATCTTCAGATCTAAAAGTGACATCATAATCTCCAAGAATAGCTTCATTACCAGTATAATTATCAGAGAATATTGTCACAGATACGTTTCCATCTGCAGCGTCAGTAGCAATCAATAATGTGTGTAATTCGGCAGCAGTAATTGGGTCGTCATATGATGTTGAATATACACCAGATGCTCCAGATATTACTGGTCCAGTAGTATCTTCAACATTCACAGTTCTAGTTTCTGTTGCTTCGTTACCTGCTGCATCAGTTGCTGCATATGTGATTGTATATGTTCCAATAGTATTTGTATCTACCGTTCCAGATGTTACAACAGATATATTTCCATCAACATCATCAAGTGCAGTAGCTCCAAATTCAGTATAGGTATTTCCAATTTCAACATTTATTGTACTTGATCCATTTAATGTTATTACTGGAGCAGTATCATCAGAAGCAATATCACTATAGGCGACATAAGAAGTTGCAACAGTCCCTTTTTCGATTTGAGTAGTAGTATTTACATCTGCTAAATTCGAAGCACTAATTTTTATATAACTAGTAGTAGAAGAAGATGTAAAACTAGAAATCAAAGCAACTTGTTGAATAAATTCAAAATTACTATCATATTCAAGCCAATATACTGCATTGACATTAGATCCCGTACTAGAAAAGGCATAATTTGTAGAACTATCAACTGGAATAAACCAATCAATGCTATCGTAAGTTTCATTAGATATTTCGCTTCCTGTACCATCAAGATAAATGCCATATAAATAATTTCCCGAATTATAATCAAAAATATTTGCGGTATAAGACAAAGCTGATACAGCTGGCAACTCTTTGTATTCAACATAAGAGGTGGCAACAGAACCCTCTTCAATTTGTAATGTATCTTTCACATCAGCATATATCCAACTAATACGGATATAAGCAGTTGTTGGAGAAGTTGTCCATGAGTCATAACTGATATTTGCACCTTGAACATAATCACCATTAGCATCATATTCAATCATAGGTGCTCCACCACCACCATAACCACTGACAATATATTCAGTTGAACTATCAACAGGAATTAAATGAGAAACGTCAAAATATATACTTGTTGATAACCATGTTCCATCCGAAGTATCTAATAAATATCCTAACGCTTGTGGTGTAATGTTTTTGTTATAGATATTTTTTGAATATGATGTTTGTTGGACTCTTATAAATTCTTCATATGTAGTTCTGGTTGTTCCCTCTTCTAATTGGAAGTATCCACCATTATTTAAAGCATATTCATAAGCTTGAGCTCCTTGTGATAAAATGAAATCCATAGCTTCAATTGTTGTGGCACTTCCAGTGTTGAAAGTAAACCAAACTGTATAAGAACCTGTATCAGTTAAATATGTATCCCAGTTTGAAGTATTGAGAACTGATGGAGTAAAAAAATTTACTCCATTACCATTAAAGGTAAAATCTAAGCTTTCTAAATCAGTATTAAAATAGTCAGTAGCATAAGCAAATGGTAGAGTTAATGTATAATCAGTATTTGCTTTCACAGTAATTGATGAATCCATCACAAAACCACTTTGAGTAAGAGATATGTTATCCATATCAATATAATTTTTTCCAAATGGTAAAGTGTCATAATCAGCTGCATAACTTCCTGTTATACCAGTGAAAATAAAAGCAATTGTTAAAACTAAAGTTAATAATATTTTTTTCATTAAATAATTCCTCCTTGGAATTTAATTTTTTTTGATTCTAAATAAAATACCTGCGTAGTAATCAAACTAGCAAGTATTTTTATTTAGATCTAAATTCAAATACTTACTTTTTTTTCAAGTAAGTAAACAATACTGCGCCACCGATTGTGTAGAACATCCAATAGCCATGAATATGATCTCTCACTGTCGTGAAGAATTCTACAGTGTTAACCCAATATGTTGGAGCATCAACTGCTGCGCCAATACCTGGAATTATTAATGATGCAAAAACAAAAACAACGATCAACATTAATAATTTAAAAAGTACATCTTCATTCTTTTGGAGATAATTTTTCTTAACTGCCATTTTTTGTCCTCCTTTCAATAGAATTAGGAATGCTTGCATCCTTAATATTATATATATCATAGAAAATTTCTTTTGTCTTAAGTTCACTCACAGTCATTGACCTAGTTAATACCAGGTAAAATTAGATCATAAACACATGAGCAACTGCAGCTGCACACAAAACATCAAAAAACGGCTAAAATTAACCAAACCTTGTTTTCACCAGAAAAATCAATAAAACTGACAACTGAGAATGCTCTATAATCAACTTAAAAATGTTTTAGGATACATAAGACCTAGATAATAACTAAAGCTTAAATAGATATGTCCTTTTTATCTAATATGAAATTGTGGATAAGTGAATTCAAAGAGTTCTGGGTACATAAATTTTATCTATCACTTGATGGATTCTTAAAAAACATCATTTCAGTAAATAGGATCAACAGAAATCTTCCGCCAGATGAAAGACATTCATCATTCAAATATAAGCCACATGATGTGGCGTTCCTTATGATCTTCCTAGACTGAGTTAAGAATATAGTTTTATTTCATTTATGAAATTATTAATAAATTACTTATTATCACTAACCTGTAAATCTTCATTCCAACCTGTATCACTTAAGTTCATTAATCTATAATACATATATCCATGAAAAAAGCACTCGTTAGAGTACTCTTTACAGGAGGATAAAATTGTATAAGAGAAACAGCCACTCCTTAGAGTAGCTTTGTTTAGTTCTTATGAGTTTCTTGAATTGTTCCACCAGTTAATTGCTTCAGGTATTGAATTGAATGTGGGGATGTTTTCTAAGTCTACACGATCAATAATTTCAATGCCTTGTTGTTCTGCAATATAATCTGCTAACCAGTCACTTTCAAAATCTTCAAGTATATGTGATGATTCAATTATGTCTATTGTTTTCTTAGTCATAAACTTGCTCAATGTCATTTGGAAACTTTCATTGGATACAGAGTTTAGTCCTAGTACTTTGTTTATGCTTGATAAGATTGTTTCCTTTCCGTATGATTTCACTTGGTTACTAATAGCGTTGTATAGTTTCTTGTCAATTACATCAACATGAGGAATTAACTCTGTTGATCGTGACATATTATTCCATGAACCAACTATATTGATGATGTCACTTGGTTCTGGTTCGGATACTGGTATTCGCTGAGCAACTCTAGTTGCTGAAGCATGAGCAGTATTTTCCTTTACATTAGATTCGCTAGTAGTAAGTGATTTGTTTTTTTTTATTGGTTTTGATGCTTTGATTTCTTCTTTTTTTAACATTAATGTAATATATTGTTGGATGTCAACTAGCTTCCAGTGGAAGTAGTTTCCTAATTTAGTTACACCATCAGCTAAGAATTTTTTTATTCTAGATAACTGTTCTCTTTGTTTATTAGAAAGTAGATCCAGGTTTAACTCGATTTCAAGTACTCTACTTTGATTAGTTACATTGTTTTGTGCACAGAAGTGCAAGAAATTTCTATGTTTACGGCTTTTTATGAATGAGCTGAACTCTTTCATATCGTTTGCTTTTAAGTTAGCATCAGTAGGTCTGACAACTCTATAATTATATAATTGTCTCAAAGCGTATTGGTCTTCTGAAGCTATTTCATATTTTTCAATAAAATCATTAAGTTTACCAAGAGTATAGATATGTAAGAATTCATATACTCTTTGTGAAAGTCTAAATGTATTAGCTCCATGTTTCTCATGTGCTCTGGATACATGAATGTCTAGTATTCTTTCTAGGGATCTAATTATATTATATGATTGAGACTCACAACGGTTTATCATAGGAGCAATTTGCCAGGCAGGAAAATAGATCTTATCTTGTGGTTTCGGATAAGGTCTTTTATTATTACTTGAATCATACTCAGTAAAATACATCATTCTTGAAATAATTGCATTGAATAAACCAACAATTCCACGAACATATGGAATGTTGAATGAGTTTGGAATATTAACACCTTTGATAGATTTAACATTTAATTTCATGTATTCACCATCATCAGTAACATATTTCAATGTAGATTTCTTTACTGTTGCAAAGTATGTTGTTCCCATGTGTGTGTTCTCCTTTCATATGATATTAGATCCATTTATATGTGTTACTTTATTTTCGAATTATTTGTAATACAATTTCCTCATGGGGATTTTGTATTACTTTATTTCTGCAGTATTATTGTATTACTTTATTTCTGCAGTATTATTGTATTACTTTATTTCTGCAGTATTATTGTATTACTTTATTTCTGCAGTATTATTGTATTACTTTTTGTCCTGGAATAGTTCCTCATGGAGTTTTAGAACTGCAATTTCAAGAACATCTGCACTTGAAATTTTACTTTTGCTCCAATATCCTAATTTGGATGTATGTGGATTACTACCCCAATAATATTCTGTATCTCTAGCTAAATGTTTCGCAATTTCTTTCATTTTTTCAGTTATTGATGGGCTCACTCTAATTGATTTAACAACTCTATTATCTATTGCCATTGTTATTTACTCCAATCATGGAATGTCCAGATGCCCAAAATACAACCTGCAGTTATATTTATTATTGCTACAGCAATTGAATCAGCAATTTGAAATATTATTGTTAAACCCATAAATACAGCAAGTATTGCACAACTTGAACCAATCTTATCCATAAATCTCATGTTTAGTATTTTCTTCATTTGTTAGTCCTCCTTATCTAATAACGGTAAGTTTATTTACATTAACTTGTTTGATTCTTCCATTTGGAGTTTTAACCTCAATATAAACACCGGGTCCCCAGTGATGTGGATATTTAGTAATTTTTGCAATTTTTTCATCACCAAGTTTTACCATAACTTTTATTCCAGGTCTAAACTGTTTATAGAAATCTTTTTGTTCTTTTAATGTCATTGTTAGTCCTCCTATTTATTTACATTTCTTACAATTTTTATTGAGTGAAAGTCATAAGTCTCTATTCTGAAACTCTCATCTCTATATTTTAGTTCTGTATTTATTTTATTCTGGATTGACATGTTATATGGTCCACCATGCGTGTAAGATTCTAAAGCTCTTTTACTATAAATTACTGATGGATTCTTTTTGTTTACATTTGCTATTTCTTTCAGCAATTCTATAATGTTATCAATCATTGTTATTCATCCCAGATAGAGCTTGTCCGCAATCTGGACAAAAACCCCAAGACCAACGAACTCTTTTTTTACATGAACCACACTTGTCGATTCTGTTACCATCTATAGAGTAACTTAATACCTCTTTAGGTTTTGCTCGTTCTTTCAGTTTGTTGTAAACTTTAAAGCTTTCCTCACTTAATCTTATTGTCATTGTTAGTCCTCCTATTTATATTTATTGTATGTTTCTTTGTGAGTTTGTTTTTGTTGCTCTATTCTGTTTAATTCATTTACATCAAATCCACCTGCAGCTGATAACATGAATTCTTTTGCTCCAGCAGTATCATTCTTAAATATCTCTTCCATGATGAAAGACCATATTTTACCTGGACCAAATTTTTCATAAAGTTCTGCTTCAGCTTGAATTTGTTTTTTAATTCTGCTTGGATCGTAACATCTTAACATATTGCCACCTCATTAATAGGAATTACCTGGTACAAATTAAAAGGAGAGGGAGAAAACTTTTTATACCAGGCTTCACTAGGGATAATTTAGGAAATTAATTCTTTAAGTGGATGTTCATATCTTTTATGGTTTACAAATATATCCTCAGTGGATGATATAATTTGTTCATAATTTATTAAATACTTCAACACTAGATCCTGCTGAAATTTTAAAGGTAAATTAATTGTATTATCCTTGAAGAAGTTTAAACTGTAAGTAATAAAGGGAAGAGTATATTCAAACATGTCAAAGCTGAAGTGTGATAACATAAATTCCTCATCTGACTTAGTTAATCTTCTCAACTTTTCTCTAAGTAGTTCAATTACTAGTCTTTTAGGCTTTTCAGTGAACATGTTAAATTCTATAGCATGCAATATATCATCAATATCTTTGATTGTTTTCATAAGTTTTCCTTTCAGTTCTTTTTCTCTGGCAAGCCTAGGCTAAGTGGAGGACTAACTCAACACCTAAACCATGCCTAGACTCGACACAGAAAAAGACATAAATTGATTATGTCTTTAGGTTAGTTGGACTGCAACTCCGTGACCAGCGGTTCGAATCCGCTCGGGACCTCCATTTTCCAAAGTGACCTAAAGACTGTAATAAAGGGATTAATACATAATTTAAATAAGCATCTAGAGTAACAAATTACCTAGTGAAATAACACATGTGTAAAATCCGTTGACCTAGAATATTGCTTATTTTTTGTTTATATAATGCTCCATTGGAGCTAGTTTTTGATACATTTTACTGTTAGTTTCAACATCCATATGAGTGTATCTTCTTGTCATATCCATTCTTGAATGTCCCATGGTACGATTAGTGAAAAATTCATTTATATCTTTCTTGTAAGCTAGGGTACCATAAGTATGTCTTACCATGTGACTGGAAAAGTATTCTAAGTGTAGATTCTTTTTAATCATTTGGAAGATTCTCAAGACACCTATATATTGAATTGGTAATTTGTTTTTACTATTTCTAAAGAGAAACTCTGAGGAATCATCTACAATATCCATATATTTTTTTAAGTGGTAATGTGTGAAGTTTGAGAAGTAGATTAGTCTTTCTCGTTTTGCTTTAGTATGATCTAGTAATACAGTATTATATTTATGATCTACATTATATGTTTTAATACTTGTTACTTCAGATAATCTAGCTCCAGTATCTATAAACAAAAATATAATAGCTCGGTTTCTAATGTTTCTAAAGTTATCTGGTTTTGCCAATAAGTAATTTATAACTTCTTTCATAGTATCTTCATCTATAATATCAAAGCGTTTATCAATTTCTTTAAGCTTTGGAAATGTTTGAACTATGGAAGGATCACACATGTCTCTTTTTACAAAGAACATGATAGCTCTCTTTAATAAATCAATTCTCTTATTAATTGTTTTATTGCTGTTCTCTCTAAGTTTGCAGAAATCGATAAAATCATATATGGACTCATAATCTAAATTATCACTATCATAATATTCATTGTTGATCATAAAATCTATAATAGTGTTTAGATGTGGTGTATCGTATCGCTTATAAGTAACTTCGCTCTTAAACCTCTTAGAGTAATTAAGATAACCAGCTCTTATTACATCTAAATCCATGCATCAAAAAAAGCAGTTATCTTGAGCGATAGCTTCAATATATAATCTGCTTTGTATAGTTTTATCTTATCCATAGTTAGTCCTCCTGGTTAATTCTTGTTTTTGGAATAAATCCTGTGATTTAGCCAACTAAATTCCATCCAATGCATTTCGTCTGTATTAATTTTTTGTTTTGATAGTAAGATATTACATAATATTTCCATATATATTACTTTTGATTTATCATCTAGATTTGATTCTATTTGATCATACATTCTACTTAAATGATGCCTAATGTCCCACCTGGAACTATTTCTTTGTTCAAGTAACTTATTTATTTTGTGATGTAGTTTTCGATACTTCATTAACGCAAGAATAATTAATCCAATTAGAATACTTAATATAATAGCTAATAATGGTAATACTGATTCATTCATAGTTAGTCCTCCTGGTACATTTAATATGTACACCTAATATAAAAGTATCATAAATTATGTATAATGTCAATAAAGCAATACATTTTAAACGTATAAAGAAAGTTGGTGTTCGTTATGATCAAAGAGAGATTGAAAGAACTTAGAAAAGAAAAAGAACTTACTCAGCAGGATATTGCTGACTTACTTAAAGTAGCAAAAACTACTTACTCAAGTTATGAGCAAGGATTGAATAAGCCTTCAATTGATACATTGTTAATACTAGCTAAGTTCTACAATGTTTCAACTGATTATCTCCTAGGTGTTACTGACATCAAATATAACCAGGATGAGCTAGATTTTTATAACCAGGTGAAAGAGAAAGATATTGATCAACTAATTAAGATGTATAATCTTACTCTTGGTGATCAAGCTATGGATGAAAAAGAAGAAAGAATCTTAATCAAGTTGATTAAGTCTTTTATGGAGGAAGAGTAAATGTACTTGCTTACTTTGACTATCGAGGTTGAACAATGGTTATATGCAATTTTAACAGCATCAATTGTTTCGACAGTATCTGGGCTGTTAATTTTTGCAGCTAAAAGTCGTTATGATAAAAAGAAAGATCTTCGAAAAAGTCTGATGGAACTCTATAGTCAATTTATTGATATGAGAATATTCGATGTTAAACACATTAAATCCGGTGAAGAATACTTCAATGAACATGTTGAATACTTTACTTATACAAGAACAGTTATTAACGATTACTTTACATTAGTTGGTAAATTTGATTTGTTGCTAGATTTAAGTGTTAGTGGTAGAAACTTTATTGGTGGATGGAGTCAAATGTTTAAACACACTAATGATATTTATGAAGCAATAGTTAAAGTGGATGAAGATACTGATAAAGACTATCTTATGAACTTGATATTTACACTATCTGTAAATACAATGTCATACTCACAAGAAACTCAAGTCTTCCTATCAAGAGAAATAAAAAATATTATCCATGGTAAAAAGAGAAAAGGTAAAGATGATGAGTTGAAAGATAATATTCTTGAGTATTGGACTCCAAAAGAATATGAAATTTATGATGAAGTTAGTAGGATGAAGAAATACGATATAGAATATTGGAAAAATTTTATATATACAGTATGTTACAACATAGAAAAAAAAGAAACTATAACTACAAAACAATTTACGAGGAACCATTTATACGGGGAAAACTATTTAGTTTTTAATCGGATATTAGCAGCACTTCTTAACAATAAGATAATTGTTGATAAAGAACCCAAAGTTATATGGAATTACTCTGTATGTAAAAATCCAACTGATGCAGTTAATATTATATTCTCAGATATAAACACATATTTGGAAGAATCTAATCTTATAGAAAAAGAAGATATTTAGGAGGATACTATGGAAAATATATTATTTGTGTTATTACCAGGTATTGCAGGATACTATGTTTATACAACTGTATTTAAATCAATACCAAAAGAAAAGGAATATTTAGAACTAGTAAAAGTATATTCAATATTAACATTCTTATCACTAATAATTTTTGGTTTTTTTATTACATTGACAACTGAGTTTACTTTAGAAACTGACATGGTAACTCTTAGTAATGAACTCTTAGAAAACATAATAATTGGGGATACAATCATACTTCTATTATTAGTTGTATTCATACCTCCATTGATTCTTGGTTTAATTTTAAACCTTGGTAAAACTTCCAATGGAGCAACAATCTATGTGAAGACTCTTGAGAAAAAAATCATTTATAAAACTGAATGTAAGAGAGTTAAAAGAAAATACTTTTTTGGTTCAAAGTGCATTCATAAAAACTCATATAGACCAGTTATTTTCTATAAAAATAATGTAGAAATTGAAAGAGGTAAACTTTTATCTTCATACACTTTACCTTGGGAATTCAAAGATTTACTTATTGCAACTAGAAAAAACAGTGAACTTTTTGATGATGATGATTTGAAGCTCTACACATATTATGATGCTGAAAATGATATTAAGATTGAAGTATATCAACATATAGATGAGAGGAGGATTAATAATGAGGATACAAAGAAACCAGAACAATCAGAACAACCAGAATAACCAGAACAACCAGAACAACCAGAATAACCAGAACAACCAGAACAACCAGAACAACCAGAGAAAAGATACAGATACAAGAATAATTCATAATGAGAACGTAAACGATCATTCGATAGGGCAAGGCACACGTGACAGAGAAGATGATGATGAATAAGACTAGGATTTTTTCCTAGTCTTTTTTAATTTCTCAAGATATATCTTAATGATCATCTCAAATCTTACTGCTTTACTCTTCCCCATGATCCTCACCCCCTATTAAAAATTATAAATGCAATGGGATATCTTTACTTAGGACTTGGGCTAATAATGGTAGAAAATAATTCAATCATATCATTTGAACCTTATTATGGATTTGAATGGCTATTAATAATCATTTTTAGTGCCATATATGTCATTTGAAAATGTGCAAAAATAAGACATATCAATCGTTGCAGTTATAATTGTGAACTTATCATATTTCAAAAAAACTTTCCAAATGATATAATGGTTAAAAGGGGTGGATAATATGATAGAAAAATTTATTGTGGCTTTAAAGGAAGAAATTATAATTATTGATGAAATCTGGATAGACTTTGAAACTAAGACTACTGAAAAATATACCAGAAATGTCATGAATACATCTGGACCTCATAATAACCATGCAAATAAGGCGAGATTTAGTTATTCGATTAATATTTTTGTGCAAAATCTGGTTATAATATATGTGTCTCGAATAGAGAAGATTATGCAAAACATTCTTATATATGAGTTATTGTTGTTAGATGATGATTTTAATAACATCTCCATGAGTGATTTCATAAAAAAACATGAAAAATCTTTGTTTAGTAAAGGGTTTTATCATCATGTTAAACAGTTAAAAAGTAAGATTCCACAATTAAACTTTGAGAACCATTTAAATAAAATTAAGAAAAGATATGATGAATACAATTTTTTAAAGCATGGGTTTGGATCATCATTTATTGAGTTCTCAAAAGATTATAAACTAAACGGACTTAATCCTATTGATATACCAGTAAAATTTTTCTTAACTAGAACCAATAAAGTAATCGATACAAATTTTTATATCCAAGAGTTGAAAGAATTTAAAGAATCTTGCAATACCTTCATTTATGAAATTATCGATCATTATAATAAGAAACAAAGAGCTTAGTTGCTCTTTCTACTTCATTAAAAAAAGTTCTAAAATACTACATATCAACAACTGCAGCTACAAATATGATATTATCTTCCTGGAGGTGGTACCGTGAGTAAATGTTTATCAGCTGAAGAAGTAGAAGAGATTGTAGATAGAATTGAGTTACTAATCCAAGAACTCAAAGATTTGAAAGAAAATATTGAATTAAATGGACCTATCGATTGACAGATTTTAAAATCAAAAATATAATGTAGTTAAGAGGTGATAGATTATGGCCAAAATAATTTTTAAGGATTCTGGTATGAAAGTTCCATATAAGCAGGAAGTGGAAGGTGTTCATCTGTTTGAAGATTTAGGAGGAGAAGTTCGAATTACTTGCCCAAAAACAAAAGCAGCTTATGAAATTCCTTATAGCCCAGAAGCAGAATTTGTTTATTGCACAGAGTGTGGTTTAGATTTTTCTGTTAATGAAATGAATGAATTAGAAGATTGAAGTACATTAGAAAAAGACTGGGAATTTTCCCTAGTCTTTTTTAGGTAATCCAGATAGATTCTTAACAATCACTAAATCGTTACCAAAACATAGTATAAATATGGTATAATTTAATGGATAATTAACTACTGATGTTTTACAAGAAAGGGTGTGGGGATATGAGACCGAAATACAATCTATATTGTGATGAAAGTTTACACTTAGAAAGAGATGGATCAGATGTAATGGTATTAGGTTCTATTGGTTGTTTTGAAGAGAAAAAAAATGAAATAGTTGAGGGTATTAAATTAATCAAAGAAAAACATGGATACAATAGGATGCAGGAAATCAAATGGACAAAAGTATCAATAACTAACTACGAGTTTTATAAGCAAGTTGTTGATTATTTCTTTGAGAAAGACTTGTTTTTTAAAGGGCTTGTAGCACACGGAAAAAAATCACTAGACTACGATTGGTTTGATTATACTCATGATGATTGGTATTATAGAATGTATTATCTTTTACTAAATAGGCAGATTGATACTCCTTTACTAGAATATAAAGTTTATCTTGATATTAAGGATACAAATTCAGCGTTAAAAATTGAAAACCTAAAAGATGTTATTTATTCTGCAAACCATGGGAAAGTGAATATTGCTATACAAAGTATAAGGTCCCATGAAAGTCAATTAATTCAGATTGCAGATATATTTATTGGAGCATTGGGATATAGAGCAAGGAGATTGTCAGGGAATAAGGGGAAAGTAAAACTAATTGAACATATTGAGGAATCTATGGACAAAAAATTGTTTAACAATACAATGAAGAATGAAATGAAATTTAATATCTTTCATTGGAAACCAAAGGTAAGAGATGAGTATTAATTGTAATATATTATCTCCCCTGTTGAAAAAAACTGAACCAAATTTCAATAATTACCTTGATAGAATCTATAATGAATTCAAAAGGTACATAATTGATAATAAATTATACTTTGATCAAAAAGAAGTGAAGGCTCGAATTTTCCCAATTGATAAAACATTCGGAAAATGTGAAACGTTTACTCACATCATTTCTGAAGAAGTAAAGAATTCTCAGTTTAAAATGAGATGTCACAAGTTCGAAAGAATGGAAAGAATAAATTGGGTTGAAGATTTGATAAATAATGCTAATTGTTCTCAAGGTTGTTGTAGTGGTATTAGAGTATGGAGTAAAAGACATAAAAGAAATGTATTTCGCACAAAGCTATACTTGGAACAAGATCAGTATTGTGTTGTTCTTGAGAAAAAAGGGAGTTATTATTTTTTAGTAACAGCATTTCCTGTATACAGGGAGCATACAAAAAACAAACTTAATAATGAGTATGGTAGATACTTGAGAGATGTAGCTAGACAACAGAATGGAATGTAATTGTATTGACATTTACTATCTGGTGGTATATACTTTAATTGTAATATAGCTCATCTACCTTGATGTAGAAAGAGTCACAAATAGAGTCAACTCGGCTCTTTTTGTTTGTAGTTTTTTCAAAAGAGAAAAAGTCTTAAAACTTATTAATTAAAACAAGCATGAGTTTATGCTTGTTTTTTTATAGATTTAAAATCACATTATAAAGATTATTAGATAATTTGTCACACTGTATCATTAAATATTGGAACTATATGATACATCTCAAAATTTCACCAAAATATGTGTGTATCCGGAGATAGACACATATATATATACTATATATATGAAATTATAACTAAAAACCCCATTAAAAAACAACCTTTTGGCATTATTGTGAAGTCAAAAGGTTATTGATTTTTCTTTGTAAACTTAAAAGCTTACGAGGAGATTTTTTAGGTCTGCTCCAACTTTCTTTTTAGCAATATATCTAAAACATTTGGAGAAAATTTAATCTAGTTGTTTTTCAACTAATTTATATTGAAACTGAAAAGCACAAACAATTAAAATACTAAAGTAAACTGACATAATTGTCATTTTTTAGTTGATTATAAATGATATAATATCATAATAAATAATGATATACTAATATTGTATACTTAAAAAAGTCTTATTAGTCACTATGTTTGGATGAGAATTGTTTCTGAACTGATATTATTAGTAAGTATATGATAAAAATATGAGTTTATAAGAAGGGGAAATCACGGATGAATACACCAACAAACGAACAGAAAAAAGTAATAGAGGACTATAATAGTAATTCAAAAGTTATAGCTTGTGCAGGATCAGGAAAAACCAAAACGATGGTTGATAGGATTATTGAGCTTACAAACAATAATGTTGATCCAAGTGAGATTATTGTTTTGTCTTTCACTAATGAAAGTTCCAAGGAGTTATCTTCAAGAATAATTGAAAAGTATAGGGAAGTACATGGGGATATGAAAAGCATATCAAATATGTTCATAGGAACATTCCATTCTTTTGCAATGAACCTAATTGTTGATTTTTTAGATACTTATAAAAATTATGAGTTTATTGATGACATTCAGTCTAAACTATTTCTCAAACGATATAGTTATAAGTTTAATCAATATATGAAAGAAATTAATTTCACTAAGTATGTTCAGGGAAATCATAATCAGTTTTCTGTATATGACTCTAATTCATTTGGCGCATTTATTAATTTTGTAAATTTTGTAAGAGAAGAACTAATATATTCTGAATTATCAAGTGTACAGCAAAAAGGATTTGATTTTTATCGAAATGAATTACATACAAACAAAATTTTGGATTACTCTGAAGTATTATATATACTACATGAAAAACTAAAAACTGATGATGAGTTTGCAAAAAGTATATCAGCAACCATTAATTATGTTATTTTCGATGAATTTCAAGATGTAAACACCATACAATATAAAATTCTTAAATTGATAAGTGAAAATAATGACAATACTGTATTTTGTGTTGTTGGAGATGACGATCAGAGTATTTACCAGTGGAGAGGAAGTAGAAATGAGTTTATTATAAATTTCGAGAGTGATTTCAAAGATGTTAATAAGTATCCATTAAGTGAGAATTTTAGAAGTAGTCCTGGTATTGTTGATGTAGCTGATAAAATAATTAGATTGAATCCTGAAAGAATTGATAAAACTATTATATCTGCTCAAAAACAAGTTTATGATAAGGGAGATATTCAATTAATAAAGTTTGATAACGACCAAGAAGAATATGATTACATAATTGAGAAAATTCGACAATTAAGAAATCTTAATGATGGAGAAGTCTCTGTTACTTATGGAGAAATGGCTGTCTTAGTAAGATCTACTAAAAAATTGAATGATAAACATCCTGAACTAATTCAAATGCTAGAAGACAATGAAATCCCATTTGTTATAGGCGGGTTAAAGAATCTATTAGAAGCTCCAGAAGTAAAATTGTTGATAGAAACCATAAAATCAATTTATGAAGAAAACATTGTTAGCAAAGAGGTTATTGATGGTTGGAACAACATATTACAGAATGACGCTGATATTAGCGGTTCGATTGACTCTTCAATAAAATACTTGAACGATTATTGCCCTGAAAGAACCACGGATTACAAGAAATTTGAATTTACAATTTCAGAATTGATTCAACCAATAATTTTTTATGCGATATCAAAATTGGATGAGGAAAATGGAACAGAAGAGAAAAAGATTTATAATTTATCCTCATTTACTTCAATAGTTACAGATTTTGAAAAAGTATATTACAACTCCACTATGAGAATGAGAGAATTTGTAAAATACCTAGATGATGATTTATCTAATGTATATGATGAAGGATGGCTTTCTAAAAAATTTGAACCAAAGAATCTGGTGAGACTAATGACAATCCATCAAAGTAAAGGATTGCAATTTACAAGTGTTTGGTTACCTTTTGTTGACAAAGATATGTACAGAGTTGGCGGGGGAGGGCTTTCATCATGGCATCTTCTTGGTCCAAAATTCGATTACTTAAAAGATATCTATAATGAGAAGAAACAAAGTGATAACAGATTATTTTATGTGGCAGTAACAAGATCAAAGAAATTTCTCTTTTGTACTAACAACAAGAATCATTATCCCAAAAGAGTAAAAAAAGATACTACTGGTTTAAAACATTTTAATTCAATCAGTTTATCTGATTATCATGTTCAAGAGGATATTAATCTGTCGGATATAAAAGTAAATATAGTTAATATTGAAGCTGAAGAACTAAAAGTAGCTTTAGATTTCTCTACCTTAAAGGAATTTTATGAATGTCCTTATAAATTTAAACTGAGACACCTTTACGGAATTACATCTCCTATTAATGTGAGAATGGGATATGGGAAAAGTTTACATAACATTCTTGAGTATATTCATAAAGCATATCAAGAGGGAAGAGAAGACGAAATAAAATCTCCTGGTAATTTAGCAGAGAAAATGTTATATTTACCTTATGGTGAACATTTACCAAAATTGAAAAAAGATACTATCGCAAGAATTGGTGAAACAATTAAAAATTATTTAAAGAGTAATGATTCAGATAAACTAAAACGTACAATGATGGTTGAGCAAAAAATATCATATATGGTCGGAGAATATATTTTTATAAACGGAAGAATTGACTTAATAAGAGATGAAGTAACTAATGAAGTAACGTTAGTAGACTTTAAATCTGACAATAAAGTACTTAGTTCAGATTTATTAGAAAAGCAATTATTAATATATGCCCTTGGATATAAATACTTAACCGGAGAAACAGCTAACAATATTGAATCATACGACTTGAACAGTAGTAATGCTTTTAGAAGAGCTATATCTGAAGAAAAAATGTCTGGTATAGAAAATGAACTATATGATATATATGATACAATTAAAAGTAATAGTTATTCAAAAACAAACGAAGAATTTTGTAAAAAATCGGAGTGTGATTTCTATGGAATCTGTAGAAGTACCAAACAAAAATAATGAGTGGAATTTTGTGAATTCAGTAGGAAAAAAAGGAATTCACAAGGTGTTTCAGTATCCTGGGACAATGGTTCCAGATATGCTCGATAAGATTATCAGTACATACCTTGAAAAGGATGATAGAGTTGTTCTAGATCCATTTATGGGAACTGGAACAGTGTTATTTGAGACAATAAAGAGTGGAAGAAAAGCAATTGGAATTGATATAAATCCATACGCTTCTTTTGGAGTAAAAGTCAAATCTAGTTTTTACAGTAGAGAATCAATTCAAAACTTTTTTAGTGAGCTACAGAAAAACATATACGAAACCAGCGAACCGGATGAGACATACTCATTCCCTTTCATTGAAAAGTGGTATACTAAGAAAAATATAAAAGAATTGAGTATAATTAGACAATGTATAATGATGATTAAGTCTAGTAAATATAGAGATTTTTTCTTGCTTTCATTAGCTGAACTTGCTGGAAAAATTAGCAATTCAAGAAACTCTACTTTCAAACTACATATCAGAAAAAAAGAAGATATCGAAAAAAGAAATTTTGATATAATTGAGTTGTTTTTTGATGTTGCGAAAACATCAATTGAGTTAGTTCTAAATGATTCAAAATATCATTATCATAAGAATATATCTATTCTTAATGATAATACAGTAGATTTAAGTAAAAAAAGCCTCAATATATTGAATGAGAAAGTTGATGCCATAATCACTTCGCCTCCTTACGGAGATAATCATACGACTATTACCTATGGGCAATATTCATATTTGAGATATTGTTGGATTGGGATAGAAAATATAGGAATAACAGATCAACTACAGAATGACATCTTAAAAATTTCCGGTGTTGATTCTAACAGTGCTGGAGGGAAGTTGCATTCAATAAAGAATATTGAAAACTCGTCTATACTAGATTTTTCTCCCACATTAAATAATTATTATGTTGAACTCAATGAGTTGAATAATAGAAATGCAAGAAAAGTTGCTAGTTTTTATATGGATTTGCATGAATCTTTAAAGCTAATGTTATCAGTTTTAAAAGATAAGGGAATCTGTGTATTTATTGTAGGAGACAGGAAAGTTTCTGGAAAGAATATATCATTTAAGGATATACTATTAGAACTTACTCTGGGTTTGAACATGGAAATGTTAGATTGCATACCAAGAAAAATTATTGGAAGTTATATGCCTGGTTCAATAAAGCAAGAACATATTGTAATTATGAGAAAAAATGATTCTAATTAGATTCACAATATTCTAGTGTGATCAGATAATTTCAATAATGTTTTATGAGTATTAATCAATCAAAAAAACACAGTAATCAGAATTGATTACTGTGTTTTTAATTATTTACATTCAACATAGAAACTTGTATCAATAGATCCTGAACCCGCACCAAAACCTTCATGAAATTCAGAGTCTCCTTGAGTTTCATTTAGATTTTTAGCCAACTCATCAGCATCTTTTTTGTTATCAAAACACTCAACAAGAAATATGTCGGTATCTCGAAAACCAGGTATTGCATCTCTTACCTTCTTGTACACACAACACTTCATTTAATATCCCCCTAGTTATATTTTAGTATAATAAGAAAGATGGCAGCGGTTGAACATCAACCTTACTGGGGCCTAACCTACATAAAAAGACAAGTCTCCTGAACATCATCCTCATCAAAGCTTCAAATAAAGCTTCCATATGTACCACCTCACTTATTTTACATGGTTCCACACTTTCTATATCAGGAGTAACGTGTGGACCAATACAATTATATCATCTTAATTTATCTAAATCAATTTTGGATACATGTGCATTACTAAAATTAAACATGCTCTTGCTCCTTTTTATTGCATATGAATTGTAAATAAGATAAAATCAGTGTGTAAGGAAGTGTAAAAATGAAGTGAGATAAATTTGTCACTTTTAATATCGTTGTTTTCATAGTATTAGTAATTCTGTTTATAGAGAGTGCTATCATTTACCAGGATTTATTCTATAAGTATTTTCTGTATAGGAGTATTGATGCAACTAGTATTTAATAATAAAAAACTAATTCAATATCAAAATAAAATTAAGTATAATTTAGAAGCCTCATACAGACTTATTCAATATTTCTTAAGAAAGGTTGGGAAACAATGAATAGAAAGACAATTTTTTCACTAATAAGGTATGGTGTAGCACCACTTTCAGGTATTTTCATATTTGTTGAA
>Ga0209345_10001474_pt1 | contig 28059 bp, 28 predicted proteins | sample Cruoilmetagenom7_FD_187294 | JGI IMG/M metagenome (GOLD analysis project Ga0209345, IMG submission 187294) | Oil polluted marine microbial communities from Coal Oil Point, Santa Barbara, California, USA - Sample 7 (SPAdes) (version 2) | ecosystem: Environmental > Aquatic > Marine > Oil seeps ...
TAACAACAAATGTTGCAAACAAAACACCCGATGTTTCCCATAAAAACCCGGCTACAACCCCTCCAACTAAGGCTGCTGACAAGCGAACACGTGTATTGGGCACAAACATGTAGATAAAGGCAAATACACCCATCACCATCACATAAGGAAGGACTTTTGTGGTCAACAAAATCAAACTCCCGAAAGGCTCAATGGCTGCAAAATAAGTAACAATTGAAGAGTTCATCACGGTTGCGGTCACCCCTAGCGCGGACACCATCATCACCGGCCCAATCAAGATAACACTGAGATAACTGCTAAACCGCTCCCCAATGCTCCGTGTCGATTCAACATGCCAAATTATATTGAACGCACTTTCGATTTTTTGAACCAGCGATAACACGGTATAAATCAACAAACCCAGGCCAACTGAACCCAACACCCCGACTTTTATATTGTCGATAAAGCCAATAATATTTTCGCCAACTTGTTGCCCTTGCTCCCCTAATGGGAGTAGAAACTGGAATAAAAATGGTTCAATCTCGTTATGTGCACCCATTGCTTTTAAAACCGAAAAACTTAACGCCAGCAACGGCACGATAGACAATAGCGTCGTATACACAAGGCTCATCGCTCTTAAACTAAGCTGCCCGTCCATTAAATCCATAATAGAGACATAGATCACACGCAACACTTTAAGCAACTGCCGTTGAATGGATGACGACCCCACTTCGCTCGGCCATAAGAAAGCGCTGACTTTCGCTTCTAAATCAAACTTAGTAAGCATCGCTTACCTCACTAATGATTTCAATCATTGGCACTTTTTTCATTTAAATATCCTTCATCTTTAGCTTTTTTTAAACAACATAGGTATCATTCACGCAAATTCACTTTTGACTGTAAGAATCCATGCCAGACCAAGACCCTATCATACTCAATAGAGACGTAAACGCCATTGTCATTCCCGCTGGTGTCAGTGTCAGACTTAAAAAAGATGATGAGGTGACCATCATGCAATCACTCGGCGGTTCTTTTACCGTATCAAGTAAAACAGGCATTATGGCCCGTATTTCAGCCATTGATGCTGATGCCTTGGGCAAAGAAGTTGAAGTGATTCATGCTTTTGAGACAGGGACAGACCCAGAGTCCATCCGTGAAGCTTCTTGGGCTTTCATGAAAACTGTCTATGACCCAGAAATTCCTGTGAATGTCGTGGATTTAGGTCTTATTTATGACTGCACTGTACGTGCGCTTACCGATGGCCTTAACCACGTGCACGTTACCATGACGCTGACCGCACCTGGCTGCGGCATGGGGCCTGTTATCCAGAGTGACATTGAGTCAGGCATTAAGCGTATGGATGGCGTGGAAACCGTCGAAGTTGAAGTGGTGTTAGACCCACCGTGGAACCAAAACATGATGTCTGAAGGTGCAAAGCTCCAACTAGGGATGCTTTAAAGACTAAATTTTACTCTTTAACTCCATAAATATAAGCTCGCTCTCATGCTGACAGAAAGTACTTATTTTATTGCCTTTATCTTTGGGCTTTTAGGCTCGACGCATTGCGTGCCCATGTGCGGCGGTATCGTTGGCATATTAAGTCAGCAAACCAACGCTAGCCCTCGACAAGCTGTTACCAAAACACTGTCTTACAATGCTGGTCGCCTGCTCAGCTATAGCTTTATAGGACTTTTGGCGGGTGGCTTTAGCCAAGCGGCGCTTTCTCCTCTAGACAGTAAGGCGATTATGCAGTTTTCGCATCTGTTAACGTCTGTTTTTATGCTGGCTTTTGGTTTTTATCTTCTCGGTTGGCTCAATTTTCTTAGCTATTTAGAACGCTTAGGCCAACGCCTTTGGAAACATATCTCGCCGCTAGGGCGTAAACTGTTACCCATTCAAAACAAGCGTAACGCTTTTTTTCTGGGTATTATTTGGGGCTGGTTACCTTGTGGGCTGGTTTACTCTGCTCTGGCTTGGAGCCTCGCTAGCGCTAACCCATTCAGTGGCGCCTTTATCATGCTTTGTTTTGGCTTAGGTACTTTACCGATGTTATTAACCATGGGTATCGCATCAGAAAAACTAGCCCGACTTACAAGCTCTATTTACATTCGCCGTAGTGCCGGCTGTTTAATTATTGCCTTTGCTATTTTTAGTTTAGTCAAAAAATTTGGCGCTCATATGCATTAAGCCTACTGAATTTTCGAATCTTTATCTTTATCTTTATCTTCTAGCACTTTATCAGCCGCTTTATCCTCTTCTTCAAATAAAATACTATGTGCAGGCCCTTCTAAATCGTCAAATTGCCCGCTTCTAACGGCCCATAAAAAAATAGCCACAATTAAACCCACTAAAACGACCGATACCGGTATTAAGAAATATAAACTACCCAACACGTACTCCCACTACTTTTTCAAGGTTATGCCTTAAGGGCGTTACAAAGCGCAACCTAAATGAATTTAAAACAACCACCAGTGAACTAACTGACATACCTAGCGCTGCTTGCCATGGTTCTACATAACCCGCCATCGCCAATGGTAATGCACCAATGTTATACACTAAAGCCCAGCCCATATTCTGTTTAATAATGGCGCTGACTTTGCTTGAAAGCCTAAAGACATAACGTAAACTTTGCATATCATTGTTCATCAGCAATACGTCCGATGATGCTCGCGCTAACTGACTGGCCCCAGAAACAGAAATAGACACATCCGCTTTCGCCAAAATAGGCGCGTCATTAACACCATCGCCGACCATCACTACACGTTCACCAGCTGACTGCAAACGATCTATTTCATTTAACTTATCACTGGGGGTGGCATTAAATGTGACATCGTCTATACCCACTTGTTTGGCCAACCATTTAACCGGCACACTTTTATCCCCACTTAATAAACTGACCTTTTTCCCTTGCTCTTTTAACCACGCGACGCTCAATTGTGCGCCCTTTCTTATGTCATCGTGTATTTCAAAAGAGGCTAATACCTGTTTATCATTCGCCAAATATACCTGCGTCACATTAGCATCAATGCGATCAAGCTTTATCCCTAGTGCTTGATTAATAAAATCTTCGGAGCCTAAATAATAAACATCCCCTTCCACCACACCCTGGAGACCGCGGCCACTGGCCTGCTCTACGTTCATCGCTTGATAATTAACCTTTGCCTTTTCGCGCTTAAATGCGCGAGCAATCGGGTGGTCAGAAAAACTCTCTAAACAAATAGCAATATCCATTATATTTTGCCGTTCTTGCGACCCAAAGAGTGTGACATTAGATACCGTCATAGCTCCTTGAGTGAGCGTTCCTGTTTTATCAAAAATAACCCGATCTACTGTCGCTAATGTTTCCATTGCGGTACCTTTTGTAATAATAATACCTTGCCCAAATAGAGCACTCATCGCTGCAGTATACGCAGTGGGCGTTGCTAAAGATAAGGCGCAGGGGCAGGTCACCACTAAGACAGACAGCGCGGTTGAAAACCATTCCACGTCGCCTTGCCAATAACCATATATAGCGGTACTGGCCGTAACTAAAATCACCATTGAGACAAATAAACTGGCAAAACGATCCGCCGCCTCGACCCATGCCGGCTTTTCTGCCTGAGCTTGATCAATCAAACGCCCAATGGTCGATAGCGTGCTGTTCTCACCCACACAACTCACTGTCGCTGTTAACGTGTTACTCAGATTATGACTCCCCCCTAATAAACCATCCCCCGATGCTTTATTAATCGGCTCATTTTCACCCGTCAATATCGACTCATCAACATCTGAACAGCCTTTCAAAACAATCGCATCAGCCGGAATCACTTCACCAGGATTGATTTGTACTTCATCCCCCAGTTGTAATGATTTTGCCGATACTGTCTCCAAGCGACCGTCATCAGCAACACGTTTAGCAACCATCGGCACTGCTTGCATCATTCGCTCACTTGAACTGATCGCATACCAACGAGTCAGAAATTCTACATAACGTGCCAGCATTAAAAACAAAACGAACATACATACTGACTCGTAATAAGTGTCTCCGCGCCCAACATAGGTATTAATAAGGCTGGCTAAAAAACCTAAACCAATACCCAATGCAACGGGCACATCCATACCGGGCATTTTGTTTTTAATATCTCGGTAAGCGGCTTGTAAAAATGGCAGGCCTGAAAACAAAACCACCGGCAGCGTTAACAACGCACTTACCCATTTGAAAAACTGCAACATCTCAGTCTCTATTTCATTAGGACCGGCAATGTATAAGCCTAGGCTAATCATCATAACTTGCATTCCACAAAATAAGGCTACGCCTATTCTGCCTAAAAAATCCTTACGTTCTTTTTGTAAATTTGAAAACTGCTTGCTCGTATCAAATGGCACTGCATGATAACCGACTGCTCTAATCGCCTCTAACACGTCAGAAACAGACACCCTTTGCTTAACTGATTTGAGTCGCGCGCGCCTTGTCGCATAATTAACGTTAAATGAAACAACACCCTCTAATTGTTTAACTTGTCGTTCAAGCAACCAGATACAAGCGGAACAAGTAATGCCTTCAATGATAAGTGAGGTTTCTAGCAACTCATCGTCTTCAAACTCCGCTTCTGATAGTTCGGTCACACAGGGTTCAAGCACATCTTCAAGTGAATTTGCGGTTACTGAATAAGCTGTTCGTTTTAGATAAAAACTTGATAAACCACTATCTATGATAGCCTGTGCAACTGCTTCACACCCCGGGCAGCACATCGGCCTCCATTGCCCTTCAAATTCAATGCCCCACTCCTTACCTTTTGGCACATCCAAGCCACAGTGAAAACAGACTGCATTATTTTTTAATTTATCATTAATTGTCATGAGCTAAACAGTGGTTTTAACGTACAAATGAGTTAATATAAACCCACTTTAAGATTAGGTATATTAAACCGTATGAGCTCATTAGCTAAAAACTTATTTCGTGAACTCACCGTTTCATGTAGTGATTGTAGCTTAGGTGAGCTTTGCATTCCTCACGGCCTTGACCAAGAAGACATTGAGAGACTTGACAGCTCTGTCAGCCACATCAAGCTTTTACATACCGGTGAAAGTCTTTACAATCAAGACTCTCCTTTCAAATCACTGTATGCCCTAAAGTCTGGTTCCGTCAAAATTATCTCGAAAAATGATGACGGAGAAGATGACATTATGGGTGTTTACTTGCCTGGAGAAATTATAGGTTTTGATGGTGTAGCCAGCGATAAATATCAGTGCTCGATCCATGCATTAGAAACCAGTAATGTTTGCGAAATAGACCTCGATAGTCTACACAAAAATATACCTCATATTTTTAAGCAACTACTAAAACATGCCAGCAAATCCATAAACCAAAGCAATAATACCAATGCTGTCAGCAAGGCTAGCGCTGAAAAACGCATAATTTCCTTGATACTAGACCTGTCGGATCGCTACCGCCTTCGAGGTTACTTCTATACCGAGTTTAATCTTTTCTTATCTCGCAGTGAAATCGGCAGCTTGCTCAACTTATCACCGGAAACGGTTAGTAGAGGTATCCGCAAACTTGAACGCAACCAACTTATCAGTTTGCAAAACAACCGCCGAATTAAAATCAACGACCTCGATGGCTTGAGAAACCTTGTGACAGTAACCTGATTTACCGACCTCAATAAAAACCTGCCAATAGCAAATAAAATACCACATTAAAAAAGTAGGGTTATAAATGATATATATCATTTATAACCAATTTCCACTACATATGATGCGTTACAGCACTTATAATTCACCACTAAGATTTTAAATAACAGAGATTCTCGTATGAGTACAACTATTTACAACGATACTGTCGTTCGACAATTTTCCATAATGACCGTTGTTTGGGGCATTGTTGGCATGCTTGTGGGTGTTTTTATCGCCGCACAGTTAGTTTGGCCTGCCTTAAACTTTGACCTACCTTGGTTAACATATAGTCGCCTTAGACCACTACATACTAATGCCGTTATTTTTGCATTTGGTGGCTCTGGCTTAATGGCCACCTCTTTGTACGTTGTACAAAGAACATGCCAAGTACGATTATTTGGCAATGCTTTAGCCAGTTTTGTCTTTTGGGGCTGGATGCTCATCATCGTACTGGCTGCGATCACCCTCCCCATGGGATTCACTCAGAGCGGTGAATATGCCGAGTTAATTTGGCCTATTGATGTGCTATTAGCTGTTGTTTGGGTGGCATACGGCATTGTCTTCTTTGGCACCATCGTGAAGCGTAAAACACCCCATATCTACGTTGCGAACTGGTTCTTTGGCGCATTTATTATCACCGTAGCTGTATTACATATCGTACGCTCATTGGCTATCCCGGTAAGCCTTACCCACTCCTACCCAATTTATTCTGGTGCAACCGACGCCATGGTTCAGTGGTGGTATGGGCATAATGCGGTTGGTTTTTTCTTAACCGCTGGCTTTTTAGGCATGATGTATTATTTCGTACCTAAGCAAGCTGAACGTCCTATCTATTCTTACCGTTTATCCATCGTGCACTTTTGGGCGCTTATTTCAATTTACATGTGGGCTGGACCACACCATCTTCATTACACCGCTTTACCAGATTGGGTTCAGTCAGTAGGGACTGCCTTTTCCATTGTTTTATTGGCTCCATCATGGGGTGGTATGATCAACGGCATTATGACCTTATCCGGCGCATGGCAAAAACTTCGCCATGACCCTATTCTAAAGTTCTTAATCGTTTCATTATCTTTCTACGGAATGTCTACCTTTGAAGGCCCGATGATGGCGATTAAGTCTGTCAATGCGCTTTCTCATTATACAGAGTGGACCATCGGACACGTTCACTCTGGCGCCCTTGGCTGGGTGGCAATGATTACCATTGGCTCACTGTATTACTTAATTCCAAAGTTATTTGGCAAACAAGATATGTTTAGCATGAAGTTAGTTGAAACACATTTCTGGGTCGCCACCATTGGTATCGTTCTATACGTAGCATCTATGTGGATTGCAGGCGTTATGCAAGGGTTAATGTGGGGAGCCATTAATGATGATGGCACGCTAACATATAGTTTCGTAGAAGCTTTATTGCGTATGCGTCCCTTTTACTTCATTCGCTTCTTAGGTGGTGCAATGTTCTTAAGTGGCATGCTTATCATGGCCTACAATGTATACAAAACTATTAAGGGCTCCAAGGCTGCTAATATTCTTGTACCCCAACATGCTTAACTGGAGAAGATTAAAATGAGTCACGAAAAAGTTGAAACTAATATTGGGCTAATGATGATTTTAATCGTCCTTGTTATTTCAGTAGGCGGATTAATTGAAATTGTACCGCTGTTCTTTATGAAACAAACTACCGAGCCTGTCTCTGGATTGAAACCATATAACTCTTTACAGCTTGCTGGGCGAGACATTTATGTACGTGAAGGCTGCTATGGTTGCCATTCACAAATGATACGTCCATTCCGCGCAGAAACAGAACGTTATGGTCATTACTCATTAGCAGGTGAGTTCATTTACGACAGGCCTTTCCAATGGGGTTCAAAAAGAACCGGCCCAGATTTACAGCGTGTAGGTGGCCGCTATAGTGATGATTGGCACCGTTTGCACCTAACGAATCCACGATCGGTTGTTCCGGAATCCAATATGCCAGGGTACCCATGGCTTAATGAAGGCACGTTAGACGGCGAACTCATTGCTAAAAAAATGCGTGCTCTTCGCATTCTAAACACACCCTATACAGATGAAGAAATTGCCAATGCACCTGCATCAGTAGAAGGAAAGACCGAGATGGATGCTGTTATTGCCTATTTACAAGTACTTGGGACTCACGTCAGTACAAGGAGATAAAGTATGTTTGAAATGAATACACTGCGCTCTATTTTAACAGTAGCGCTCTTTGTCCTTTTTATCGCCATTTGTATTTGGGCTTGGAGCAAAGACCGCAAAAAAGAATTTAAAGACGCCGCCAACATACCCTTTGAAGGCGACGAGATAAGCGCAACACCACAAGACGAGATAAGCGCAACACCACAAGAGGATAAGAAATGAGTGTTTTTTGGTCTACCGTTGTAACGATTGTCATCCTATTAAATATTATCGGTGGTTACCTACTCATTAGATGGGTAGCAAAACCCAATAAAGGTGAAGCTAAACAAGGTGAAGTAACAGGTCATGTTTGGGATGACGATCTTAGAGAACTTAACAACCCTATGCCTCGCTGGTGGCTATACATGTTCTACATCGGTATTGTTTGGGGATTGATCTACTTACTCATGTACCCAGGTTTTGCAAACTACCCTGGGTTACTAGGATGGACATCTGATAAAAAATATAACGACGAAGTAGCTGCGGCAAATGAAGTTTATGGGCCAGTTTTTAGCCAATATGCTGAAACACCGCTTATTGAACTGAGTGAAAACAAGGAAGCAAACCTTGTCGGCCAGCGATTATTTGTTAACTATTGTGCACAATGCCATGGTTCAGATGCTGGTGGCTCTAGGGGCTATCCAAACCTAACAGATAACGACTGGATCTGGGGTGGCTCACCCACTGATATCAAATACACTATCGCTAATGGTCGTAACGCTGCAATGGCTGCTTGGGGATCTATTTTAAAACCCATACAAATTGAATACTTGGCTGAGCATATAATGAGCCTAAGCGGTAGAAAGCATAAAGCAACTGATGCTCAACGTGGTAAAGAGTTATTTGCCAGTTATTGCGCAGTGTGTCACCAAGCCGATGCAACCGGTAACCCTTTGTTAGGTGCACCAAACCTTGCTGATAAAGTCTGGCTATATGGCGCATCACGCAACAAAATAATTGAATCGATCACTCATGGCCGAAAAGGACACATGCCGGCTCATAAAGAGTTTTTAGGAGAAGACAAGGTACATATCTTGGCTGCCTACGTATACAGCTTATCAAGCGATTAAATTCATGAAGCTAGGTATAAAACAAATTATAATAGGTTCACTTTGGCCATCTTTCTGGATGGCCAGTGCCCTTAGTGGTATTGTTTTTAGTACCATTGACCCATTAGTCATTACATCACAACTGGGTTTTGGTCCAACTTCGTATCTAGGTGCTTACACCACTGGGTTCTTTTTCTTTTGGTTAGTGTGTGCTTGGAGCGGTTTTTTTTCCATCATATTTTCACGTGGTGCATCAAACAAAAAATGACTGTTGAAAAAAATAACTCTACAGAGCCATCTCTTTTTGAGAAGAGAAAAAAAATATACCCACGTGAAGTACATGGCCTTTTCGCCAACCTTCGCATTCTTGGCGTCAGCGTGCTTCTTGGCATCTATTACCTGATACCATGGTTCAATCTTGATGGCCGCCAAATGGTACTGTTTGATTTACCTGAACGTAAATTTTACATTATCGACTGGATCTTCTGGCCACAAGACTTTATCTACCTTGCCTTACTCCTTATATGTGCCGCATTTGCCTTATTCCTATTCACCGCATTAGCGGGGCGACTATGGTGCGGGTATGCTTGCCCTCAAACCGTATGGACTGAAGTGTTTCTATGGATCGAGCGAAAAGTTGAGGGCTCACACTCGAAACAAATGAAGCTTGATCAACAAAATACAAGCTTCACTAAATTTCGTATAAAAGCCACAAAACATACAATTTGGATCTTATTCTCTCTTTATACGGGTTTTACATTTGTCGGCTTTTTTAGCCCTATTAGGGAATTAGCCCAAGGTATTATGTCTTTTAGTTTAGGACCATGGGAAACTTTTTGGCTCCTCTTTTATAGCCTAGCAACCTATGGCAATGCTGGCTGGTTAAGAGAGCAAGTCTGCATGTATATGTGCCCATACGCTCGATTCCAAAGCGCCATGCTTGACAAAGACTCTCTTGTTATTTCATATGACGCTTTGAGAGGCGAACCAAGGGGTCGCAGAAAAAAAGGCGATGATATTGAGGCAAAACAACTGGGCAGTTGTGTTGACTGCTCTTTATGTGTCCAGGTCTGCCCTACCGGCATTGATATTAGAAACGGTTTACAGTACGAATGCATTGGTTGCGCAGCATGTATTGATGTATGTGACGATGTGATGGATAAGATGAATTATCCACGTGGGCTTGTTAGATATACCACTGAGAACACAATGGAAGGAAGGAAAACTAGTATCCTACGACCTAGAATTATCATTTATAGTATTTTACTGCTTAGTATTTTGTCTGGTGTTGTCTACTCTATTGAAACGCGTGACTCTATTGCTCTCAATATACTCAGAGATAGAAATGCCTTATACCGTGAAAACTTTGAAGGCATTATCAGTAATAGTTACACCATCAAAGTGTTAAACATGGATATCATTGATCATGACTACCTATTAAAAGCGACGGGTATTGATGGCCTGCAGTCATCTATCAAAGAACCTATTAGCGTAAAAGCCGGCCAAGTACTTGAAATACCATTATTATTGTCTGCTGAACCTGAGGCACTCCATCAAACCTCTATAAAAATCAACTTAACCTTGGAAGCGATTGATGATACCAACATCACGACCGAGTCTGAAGGCCGCTTTATTGGTCCACTAGATCCATAAATATGAATAATACTGCTAACGACACCCTCCCTTGGTACAAACAATTTTGGCCTTGGTTTTTGATTCTTTTACCATTGTCAGTGGTTATCGCTAGCATAGTAACGTTCTTTATCGCACAAAAAAGCCCTCCTTCTTTAGTCTCCGGCAATTATTATAAGGAAGGTCTTGCTATTAATACGAACATGCAACTTGAAGCCAATGCAAAAAAACTCGGGCTATCAGCAATCATCAGCACTAATAGAACGACGTTTAACCTGCAACTCATTGGCTTAGCAGAGCAACCTAGTGAGCTGCTAATTGACCTCAGGCATGCAACGATTAGTCAACACGACCAATCATTCTCTGTCACTAGAGTAGCAGACGGTATATATCACTCCTCGTCCCTTATACCGCAACCAGGTAAATGGTATATATCCATACGTAACCCTGAGAATACATGGGAAATTAAAAAAGTTTTAAAACTGATTAAGCAATAAAGCCCCTCCACCGTTACTATAAAGCCGTAAAAAGTCTTCAATTTTGCTTATTTTCAAACATCAAGCAAACGAACCTAATACGTCAATTTACCGTCTAATTAATAAATATTTAAAAACATAAAATTTAACTCATTGATTTAAAGTCAATTTTAATTTTTGGCATAAATATCGCTATAAGGTATTTAAACCAGAATTAACAGATGCAATATGACCATTTCAACTGAGCAAATTATTATGGAATTAAGAAAAAGTAAAAATACTATCGCGAATGAAGCTCAAGAATTAGAGTTGCTTAAACAAACAAGTAACCTAAGTTCACTCATTAATGCTCTTCAAACGACCATCAATTTAGATGAGTTACTACCTATTTTCCACGCAGAACTATTAAAAATAGTCGACCATAGTGGAGTTACTTACCAACACGATGAATTGAATATATCTTCAAAACTTGGTCAACGAAGTAACCATAAGTGTGAATATGATTTATCAATAGAAAACACTTCTCTTGGAAAGCTTACGTTTATGCGCCGAGTACGCTTTAGTGAACCTGAGCTTGAGACCATCGAAAAATTTATAGGTGCTTTACTGTATCCTTTAAAAAATACTCTACTCTACTTTCAAGCCATTCAATCAGCACACACAGACCCACTCACCGGTGTGCTCAATCGCTCAACTTTGCAATCTGTCTTCCAAAAAGAAACCTCTTTATCGAAGCGTCATCATTCTGACTTAACCTTAGTCGCGCTTGATATTGATTTTTTTAAAGCCGTTAACGACACCTATGGTCATGCCGCTGGGGACTTGGCTTTACAGGAAGTAACGAAGTGTATTAAGCGCACTGCACGTGAAAGTGAACATATTTTCAGAATGGGTGGAGAAGAATTCGCTGTATTGCTAAATGCTACTGACTTGAAAGGCGCAGAACTATTTGCTGAAAGGCTACGTCGTGCTGTGCAATCGGTCAGCATCCATTACGCTGAAGCTGAATTTAATGTCACTGCCAGCATGGGTGTTACAAGCTACCGCGAAAACGAAGCCTTAAATACAATGATGGACCGAGCTGATAAAGCACTCTATGAGGCAAAACATACTGGACGCAATAAAGTCGTTACTGCTTAATCAAGCATTAACGATTTTAGCGCTTGCACTTCTTTTTTATCAAGAAGCTGGTGCTGGCCTGCTGGTAAACCAGGTGGCAAAAAAACGGTTCCATAACGCACTCTAATTAAGCGGCTTACTTTGCAGCCCTGAGATTCCCAAAGCCTTCTCACCACGCGATTACGGCCCTCTGCCACGACAACATGGAACCAACGATTAACTCCCTCACCGCCTGATTCTTGAACATCTTCAAAACGTGCTTTACCATCTTCTAACTCAACACCATTCACTAGGCGGTCAAGCATTTCGTGGGTCACCGTTCCCATGACTCGAACTGCATACTCTCGATCAATTTGCTGTGAAGGATGCATCAATTTATTCGCTAACTCACCATCGTTGGTGAACATCAACAAGCCTTGGGTATTAAGGTCTAGTCGGCCTACAGCAATCCAACGACCCATTTTTAAACGTGGTAATCGTTTAAAAACACTTGGCCGACCCTCTGGGTCTCTTTTACTGACAATTTCGCCGGTTGGTTTATGATAGATCAGTACTTGCGTATCTACCTCCAATTTACCCGCCAGCTTAACGGGTTTCCCCCTTAACTTAACAATATCACGCGTAGTGATTTTATCACCCAGCTTGGCAACATCACCATTAACCTGGATAGCACCGTCTAAAATCCACTTTTCGACTTGTCGACGCGAACCAACGCCCGCCTGCGCGAGTAATTTTTGAATGCGTTCCGGCTGCTGACTCTTTGTTTTATTGGAAGCAGTTGATGAATCACGTTGAGGAATATTTTTTTTCATTTTAAATAGTGTCTTTCTTTGTTGGGGCATCATCACCCAGGTTAAGCTGCACGTCGGTGCGTGGTGGCTGTAGGTCTATATCTAGTAAGCTTGCTAACGGTGGTAGCTCGGCCAATGTTTGCAAATTGAAATAATCTAAAAACTCTTTAGTTGTTGCATACAAGGCTGGCCTACCGGGCACTTCTTTGTGCCCTATTACACGCACCCACTCTCTTTCTTGTAATGTACGAATAATGTTAGTGCTAACAGCAACACCTCTAATTTCCTCAACTTCGCCGCGAGTAGCGGGTTGCTGATAAGCGATAATTGCCAACGTTTCAAGCAAAGCACGCCCGTATTTTACAGGTTTTTCTTCCCACAATCTTGCCACCCAAGGTGAATAAGTAGATTTAACTTGAAAGCGGTAACCACTCGCCACCTCAACCAGTTCTATACTCCTGAGCAAACATTCCTCTTGTAACTCTTTAATGGCATCACGTATAGCATGTTTATCAGGCCGGTCTTCGAGATGGAATACGCCTTGTAGCTCCATGATAGATAAAGGCTCATTGGCAGCAAACAAGGTGGCTTCAATGATCTGTTTTAATTCCATAGTTAGTAAAAAGTATTAGTCGATGACGGGTTTAAGCCAAACATCTGACATTGGCTCGCCTTGAATAAGGTCAATCAAGCCTTCTTTGGATAATTCCAAAATTGCTAAAAAGGTTACAACGGCGCCACCTTTTCCTTCTTGAATTGTAAAAAAAGAATGAAAACTTAAAAATTCTTCCCTACTTTCTCCTAGCATCAGCAAAATAGTCGACATTCTTTCTCTTACTGACAAAGGCTCACGCTGAATATGATGATGAGAAAACTTCTCAGCACGCCTCAGAACATCTTGAAATGCCAATAATATGGCATTCAACTCAACATCTGGCACCGGCTTATTTATTTTACTAACAATCAAATCAGCGCTTGCTAAATAATTATCTCGGTATAAACGAGGCATCGCATCAATATCATCGGCCGCTCGTTTAAAGCGTTCGTATTCTTGTAGCCTTCTTATTAATTCTGCACGCGGATCCTCTTCATCATCCAGCTCATCCGCCTTTTTAGGCAACAGCATTTTTGATTTTATTTCAGCCAACATCGCGGCCATAACAAGATACTCAGCTGCCAACTCCATCCGTAAGTTTTGCATGAGCTCTATATATTCAATATATTGCTGGGTAATCTTTAAAACGGGTATATCAAGAATATCTAAGTTTTGATGCTTGATGAGATAAAGCAATAAATCTAAAGGGCCTTCAAACGTTTCTAAAAAAACCTCTAAGGCATCAGGGGGAATATACAAGTCATCAGGTAAATCTTTATATGGCTTGCCTTCAACTAGCGCTAACGATTGCTGAAAAGGAATAACATTGTCTGTGGTATTGTCCATATCGTTAAAAACAAGCGATCACACTGCGCCAGTGAGCGCTATATTATTCGACCTGAAGTATTTTCATTGTATTTGTACCGCCCTGCTGTCCTGTCATTTCACCTATCGTAACGATCACTAAATCATCTTGATGAACTATCTCAAGCTGTTTCAGCTTGCTTATCGCTGCTTGATTAGCATCGATTGAACGACTTTCTGGTGCTTTTAATAACACGGGGATAACACCACGATACATCGTCACTCGACGACAGATCTCACTATTTGGAGCCATCGCAAAAATAGGAATCCCAGAGCTGATTCTGGACATGCGCATGGGGGTACTACCCGATTCAGTAAAGGCCGCAATCGCCTTTATGTCGGTATGATTTGCAACATACATTGCTGATAACGCAATCGCTTCATCAATTCTGCCAAACTCTTTACCCATACGATGTCTAGATCGAATTGTATTGGGTTGGCGCTCAGTCTCTTCGCAAATCCGTCCCATTGCCTCAACGGTATGAACGGGGTATTTCCCAACCGATGTTTCAGCCGATAACATCACTGCATCTGTACCATCTGACACAGCATTGGCAACATCAAACACCTCTGCACGTGTCGGAATTGCATTTTCAATCATCGACTCCATCATCTGCGTAGCCGTAATAACCGCCGTATCTCTATCCCGCGCCATTCTGATGATGTTCTTTTGAACAGGTGGTAAATTGGCATCACCTATTTCCACGCCTAGGTCCCCTCTAGCGACCATAACGACATCAGACGCAACAATCATCTCCTCAAGCACATCCAGCGCTTCAGCACGCTCTATCTTAGCCACTAAATGAGCCTTGCTGCCTGCCGCTTCTACAAGTGCACGAGCTTGATGCATATCTTCTGCATTTCTTGGAAATGACACAGCAACAAAATCTACGCCTATCTCAGCTGCCGTTTTTATATCGAGTAGATCTTTGTCGGTCAGCGCTTTGGCCGATAAACCACCACCTTGGACGTTAATACCCTTATTGTTTGAAAGGATACCAGCTACAACGACGCTGCATTCAATTTTAGACCCTTTAACGTCATTCACATCTAACACAATACGGCCATCATCTAATAACAATCGATCACCACTAGAGACATCTTTTGCTAATTCTTTATATTCACAACCAACTTCAGTGGCGTTACCACTAGAGGCATCTAACGCTACATCAATCGTAAACTTGGCATTCTCTTGCAGGGTTATTTTCCCTTCTGTAAACCGAGCAATACGAATTTTGGGGCCTTGCAAGTCTGCAAGAATGCCGACATGACGACCGAATTTTGCTGACAGTTTTTTTACAGCTTCAGCGCGCTGCTTATGCTCATCCGCATGGCCATGTGAAAAGTTTAGGCGAACTACGTCAACACCTGCCTTAATTAACCCTTCTAAAATAGTTTCATCGTCAGTCGCGGGCCCTAACGTTGCAATAATTTTAGTACGCCTTGGTTTCTTGTAATCAGTCATAACTTATTATCTCAAATCAATTTATCAGCAGGTTACAAAATATGAGCGACCATTTGATGACATTGTTATTTATTACCCTTTTTACTCAATAAACGAACAGCAATAATCGGTTGCCTGATGGACCTTTAATTGGAAATTTGAACTGGCAGGTACATCAAAAGATTCCCCACCCTTAACTGCTAACCAATCACTTGAACCCGGTAATAACACGTCTAACTGACCGTCCAATATTTCCATCACCTCTGCCGCTGCTGTATTGAAATCATACTCTCCAGGCATCATATAGCCTAAGGTTTTTACTGAGCCACCTTGTAAGGTCAGTGTTCGGCTCACCACCTTTCCATCGAAATACACATTCGCTTTCTTTACTATCGATACATTGTTAAATTCTGACATTTTTTCCCTCAATACTCTTTTATTCGGCTTATAAATAACTCATACCCATTGCAGACTTCACCTCTTCTAACGTCTCTTTTGCAACATCTCTCGCCCTCTCCGTTCCCTCGTTAATAATAGATCGTACGAGTTCAGGCTGCTCCGTGTATTCTTTCGCTCTATCTTGCATCGGCTTTAATTCACGCAAAACAGCATCAATCACCGGCTGCTTACACTCTAAACACCCTATACCTGCAGTTTTACACCCCTCCTCTACCCATTCACAAACGCTTTGTTCAGAGTACACCTCATGAAACTGCCAAACAGGGCACTTCGCAGGATCGCCGGGGTCTGTCCTTCGAACCCGTGCTGGGTCAGTCGGCATTGTTCGAAGTTTTTTCTCCACTTCCTCAGGCTCATCACGCAATGCAATCGTATTGTTATAGGATTTAGACATCTTTTGCCCATCTAAACCGGGCATTTTGGAGGCTTTCGTCAATAACGCTTTGGGCTCTGGTAATATAACGCGACCACTGCCTTCTAGATAACCAAACAAACGCTCTTTATCACCTACGGTGATATTTTGTTGGGCTTCCAATAAAGCGCGCGCCACACCAAGAGCATCTTGGTCACCATTTTCTTGATAAGAACTGCGCAGTTTGTTGAACATTTTTGCATTTTTCTTACCCATCTTTTTAATGCCTGTTTCTGCTTTTTCCTCAAAATCTAAGCCACGGCCGTATAGGTAGTTAAAACGTCTAGCCACTTCTCGTGTTAATTCAACGTGAGACACTTGATCTGCTCCTACAGGGACTAAGCCTGCTTTATAGATAAGAATATCTGCACTTTGAAGCAAGGGATAGCCTAAGAAACCATAGGTGGCCAAGTCCATTTCTTTTAACTTTTCTTGCTGATCTTTATAACTAGGAACCCGTTCTAACCAACCAATCGGCGTCATCATAGACAGCAATAAGTGCAATTCCGCATGTTCTGGGATACTCGATTGAATAAATAAATCAGCCAGGCCATGATCTACCCCTGCCGCCAACCAATCAATGACCATATCCCATGTACTATCCGCAATAATAGAAGGGTCTTCATAGTGTGTCGTTAATGCGTGCCAATCGGCCACAAAAAAATGACATTTGTACTCTTGCTGCAATTCAACCCAATTCTTTAGTACACCGTGGTAATGACCTAAATGTAAGCGGCCAGTTGGCCTCATACCTGATAGAACACGACGATACTGCGCTGGAACTTCTGAATTCACACTTCCTCCTAAATACCAAATATTTTAAAAATACCGGTTTGTAAAAAATAAACGGGTGGCCCTAAAATTGTGGATAACCAGCCGAATGCAATAATAGCGACAAGGATTGGAAATCCAAAACGCTCTAGTTTACTAAACTCATCACTTAATTTTTGCGGTAACAAGCCAGCCAAAATGCGGCCACCATCTAACGGCAAAATAGGCAATAAATTCAACATCATTAAGATGGCATTAATAAAAATACCCGCGTACCCCATGTAAATTAGTGGGGTAGAAATAAATTCATTCGATGTGTCCAACATGAAGCCTATTTTCATAATAGCACCCCATGCAAACGCCATCAGTAAGTTAGTTAACGGGCCGGCAACCGCCACATAAACCATATCTCGCTTGGGGTTCTTTAAATTATGCCAATTAACGGGCACCGGCTTTGCCCAGCCAAACATAAAACCACCTAATAACAGCAAAGCCGCGGGTACTATAATCGTACCGAGCAAATCAATGTGACTAATAGGGTTTAATGTTAACCGGCCTAGGTCTCTTGCCGTATTATCGCCTAACTTGCTAGCCACCCAACCATGCGCGACTTCGTGCACTGTGATTGCAAAAATAACCGGTAACGCCCAAACCGCAATCCGACCCAACAGGGTCAATTCATCCATCGGGATCAATTGTCGCCCTTTTGTGCAATAAAACTGGCCTCACCTTTACCTTGGCGAACAATCTCTGGAAAATCTTGATCCCATACCACCACCGTGGTTGGTTCATACGGTATAACACCTGCATCAACGATTAGGTCTAATACATTCGCTAGACGCTCATCAATATCATACGGATCTGCTATTGCTTCTGACTCATTCGGCATAATCAACGTACTGGTTAACATAGGCTCCCCAAGTTCTTCTAAAATCTGTTTTGCTACTATATTGTCTGGCACTCGAATTCCTACCGTTTTACGCTTTGGATGCTGAAGGCGGCGCGGCACCTCTTTAGTCGCTTTCAGCACAAAGGTAAATGGGCCAGGGGTTAACGATTTTAATAATCGATAGGTATCATTATTGACCTGAGCATAGGTGGATATATCCGATAGATCACGGCAGACCAATGTAAAGTTGTGCTTATCATCAATCTGGCGAATTTGGCGAATACGATCAACAGCTTGCTTATCGCCTAGGTGACAAGCCAACGCGTACGATGAGTCGGTAGGGTACGCTATAACACCACCTCGACGGACTTGATCAGCTATTTGCTTAATAAGGCGTTGCTGAGGGTTATCGGGATGAATATAAAAATGTTGTGCCATCGTTATTGCTGTGCCTTTTTCTTTGCCACATTATCGCGTAAATACACGGGTAATGCATGTTCAGCCATTACTGTATCACCCGCTTCAACTATTTGTACCGCCAATTGAGCCACTTCTTTGGCTCTGGGTAAGCCATCGGCTTTAATTATTAAACGATCAGCTTGCACGACATCTCGCAATTCGCTTTCATAGGTAGCCCAACCATGACCTATGGCCACCGCTTGTTTGCCTTGTTCAACACAAATGCTAGTTGGTGCAATAACGATTTCATTACAACTTGCGCGCAAAGCACCTTGTTCAACACTATACTCACACCAATACACCTCACCCATTCTCGCATCTAATGCGGCATAGATTGTCTGCGTTTCTGACGGGCTAACCACTTGTTGTGCCAACGCCGCTAGGGTCGATACAGCTGCCACAGGCAAATCTGCGCCAAACGCCAGTCCTTGCACAACACCGGTCGCCATTCTCACGCCAGTAAATGAGCCAGGGCCACGACCAAATGCTAACGCATCCAACTGTTGTAAGGTAATATCCGCTTCAGCTAATAAGTCATCAATCATCGGCAGGATTAAATTCCCATGCTCACGGGGCGCTATTTGAAAGCGATCAATCACCTCATTATCAATAAGCAATGCTGCTGAGCAGGCTTCGGTCGCTGTTTCAATTGCTAAAATTTTCATGCTGTTTGTTTAACTTTTGTGCGCTGATGCTCAATACGTTTAAAAAACCTTTGCACATCGGTTAATTCCTGAGTAATAGGCATCGCTGGCAATGACTCAACAAAAACTTTCCCATAACCCTTACTCGACAATCGAGGGTCACATAAAACCAGTACACCTTTATCTTCCACATCACGTATTAAACGCCCTACACCCTGTTTTAACGTTAACGCTGCGGACGGTAATTGAAACTCAGAAAAAGGGGACTGACCATTAGCTGTCATATACTCAAGTCGCGCTTTGGTTACTGGGTCTCCTGGTGATGCAAAGGGTAACTTATCAATAATCACACAAGACAACGCCTCACCACGCACATCCACACCCTCCCAAAAGCTAGCCGTACCGAGTAAAACTGTCCGCTCCGAGCGTCTAAAAGAGTCTAGCATCTGTTGTTTTGGCAAATCACCTTGTACTAACAACTTAAAATCTGTTTCCGCCAAGAGTATATTCGAGGCCTCTTGTAAGGCCTTATGAGAGGTAAATAAAATAAACGCTCGACCTCTACTGGCCTCAAGTACCGGTTTTATCTTTTCGATCATCGTAGCTGTATAGCCGTAATCTCTGGGTTCAGGCATACCCGTTGGCACATACATCAACGACTGATGAACAAAATCAAAAGGGCTTTCCCACATACCCGTTTCCGCCTCTTGAAGACCTAGCCGTTTAGTAAAAAAATCAAATTTATTATTAACCGATAAGGTGGCTGATGTAAAAATCCAACTGGCTTCGCTGGCAAAGGCAAAGCTGGCAAAAGCTTTTGAAATATCCAGTGGTGTTCGATTGAACGTAAAAGTTCGCTGATATGTTTCAAACCATTGAATCCAATCTTGAGGGTCTGAGTTTGAAAAAAGCTTCAGCCTTAACAAAAGGTCTTCACAACGTTTCCAGCAGGCTTCTAATCCTTTAGAACGAACAGCCACATCGGTTAATACTTTAAATAATTGTTCAACTCGATCAATTAAACAATTGAGCGCTTGTGTAAAATCTTTTAACTCACCCAGTTCTACCCAAGACCCTTTAACGGACTGTTCGGGTAAGAGCTTTCGCATTTCACGAATATCTTCATTAATAACATGCGTTAAGTCATTGAGAGCCGGCATATCCGATGCCAACTTTAACTGCTCTGAGCTGACATCACTTAATAAAGTTAAAATCTGACGTGCACTGACTGATATACCTAAAAACCTTGATGCTGTATCAATCAACTGATGTGCCTCATCAATAATAATCAACTCAGCATCTGGCAATAATTGTCCAAAACCATCATCTTTTAAAGACCAGTCAGCACAAAGAAGGTGGTGATTAACAATGAGCACATCTACTTCTTGCGCTTTTTTTCTAGCCAATAATGGATGACATTCAGTAATCATCGGGCACTCTTGCCCTAAACAGTTATCGGCTGTTGAGGTGACTTGCTGCCATACGAAAGAATCTTCAGCAACCGATGTCACCTCAGCAATATCACCCTCGATTGTTTGATTTGACCAACGTTCAATTTCTAATAAATCAGCATCTGCCTCTGTATTAAAACCAGACGTTTGCATCTGCGCTTGATTAAGTCGATATAGGCATAAATAATTAGACCGCCCTTTTAACACCGCCCCTTGAGTCGGCACCTTCAGAACATCACGGATCAGCGGGAAATCTTTTTCAAAAATTTGATCTTGGAGATTACGTGTTCCCGTTGAGATAATGGTTTTCTTACCCGACAGGATTGCTGGTATTAAGTAAGCAAAGGTTTTCCCCGTGCCGGTACCAGCTTCGGCCACAAGGTGCGTTTGTTGTCCAATAGCACGCTCAATGGCATGCGCCATCGCCAATTGCCCTTCACGCGGCTGAAATCCATTAATATGCTTAACTAGCTCGCCGTTGGAGCCAAATATACTATCGAGGTCGTGCAAAAGAGTATCCGCGTTAAAATTTGTTATGTTATCTCATCAGACCAAGCTGATGCAGCTAAACCATCTTCTTTCGTCCATATTAATGTTGCAATATTGCGAAATTTTGCCACCGACATTGCCCCTCGTTTTAGTTGCTTCGGGTTCTCGTTGAGGTTAGTCATAATGTCTTCACGTGTCGCCTCAAATATATCAAATGGCTGATAACTTTCATCCATGAGCACTAACACCACTGAGTCCCAAGCTTTATCCAGTTTCAACTGCCCCAGCCGCTGTCCGCGATAATTATCGTTAAAAATTGAACGGGCTTTAATTTGCACTTGCTTAGGTCCATTACGCGCTATTCGTTTCGCATCAAATCCTTCTGACCTATCCTCATTTAACTCAAGACCTAGCAGCTTACAGGCATCATACTCAGCAATTTCATTACTCACGCCCGGCAGCGATTTACCTGTTGTTTTCCTGAAATCTGTCGCCAGCTGTCGAGCCTGCTCTATTAATTTATCGACAGAGTACGGATTAGCCGATATTGTCATTTTATTACAACCTACCGGCGGCATGACGAGCTTGCCGCGCAGCATCAGCACTGCCTAATTGGTCGTAGCATGTAGCCATTAACAACCAGTTATCACGTTGTAATTTTTTATTATCATTAGATAATAAATTAGATTTCTCAGCTAAGCTAATCGCTAATGCAGGCTTATTTTGCTGAAAACGTATTTTTGCTAATGCATGCCAAATTTGTGGGTCTCTGGGCGAAATACGAACGGCCCGTTCCAGTTTGGATGCTGCCATATCTAATTGACCGGACTCACTTTGTTGATACGCACTGTCCAATAATGCAACAACTGCAGGGTTCTGTGCTTGAGAGATTACTTCACTAGGTTGCTGATAAGCTTGCCTAACATCGCCTTGAGTGGATTGCTCATCAATAGGATAGGTTTTAGCACCTTGCGGCAAAGGTTGCGATGGATATTCCCCTGTTCGGCCGACTGGAGCCGGCACCTGGTTATACATCGACAAGTCTGCACAGGCTGATAAAGTAAACAGCGCCACAACAAATGTTACTAATTTTATGATTCTAATCTCTACCATTACCTAAGTTCTCAAACCAATTTCCTGCCCGCTCTAATGCCCTACCAACAGCACCTACACAAGGCGAATATTCAACAGGAGCCGAGCCTTTTATAAATGGGTATTGTACAGCATTTGCACAAGATTCATTGGCACGGTAACCCAATGGGTCAACCCAACTATAGACAACATTTTCGGGCTGGGTTAGCCGCACACTTTCTTTTGAAATAGCACTCATTACACTGGACCAAACTTGTAATGCGCCTGTTGCCCCTGTTAGTTTCGATGGTTTATTATCATCAAGCCCCAGCCAGACCACTGCTAAATAGTCACCGCTAAACCCAGCAAACCAACTGTCCCTTAATTCATCGGTTGTCCCAGTTTTACCAGCCAGTTTGTAATTAGTTGACATATGTTGATATGCAGAACGCCCAGTTCCTTTCATCATAACTTCTTGTAGCGCCGTATTAACAAGATAAACAGCTGATGGATTAGCGACCTGCCGGACACTTAACGGGTAACGTTGTAATGCAGAGTTTTCACTAGAAGTCACCGATTGGATAGAGCGTAACTGTGTAAAAAACCCCTCACCAGCTAAGGTCTGATACATTTGCGTCACTTCAATCGGTGATAGCGATAACGCACCAAGCAATAGCGATGGGTAGGGCTTTATCGGCCGCCTAACACCCAACTCTTCAAGTGTGCGCTTTACGTTAGGCACTTTAAGCTCCATTCCCAAACGTACGGTCGCCAAATTATAGGAGTTCGACAAGGCTTCGTGCAAAGGAACCTGCCCATGCTCCGTCTTATCATAATTCTGCGGCATCCAAAGATCGCCAGAGCGCTGTTTTAAGCTGATGGCGGAATCATCAATCATACTGGTTAGCGTATAATTTGAGGGTTGCGATAATGCGGTTAAGTACACGGCAGGCTTCACCAAGGAACCAATCGGTCTAATTGCATCAAGTGCTCTATTAAAACCATTAAACACAGGGTTTCTATCACCGATAACGGCCACAATCTCCCCACCTTCACGACGCGTAATAACCATCGCTCCTTGCAATTTGTCTTTTTCAATACCATATTGTTGGTTAAGCGCTTCTAACTTTCGCTTAAATAAATTTTCAGCAGTTGTTTGAATCGTGTAATCAAGGGTTGAGAAAATATTTAAACCTTCTGAGCGCAAATCTTCATCTTTATAATCACGACTCAATTGACGTTTTACTAAATCTAAAAAAGCAGGAAAACGGGAACTTTTAATTTGTTTAAATGGCGAAATATCGGCGCCAAATCGCTTTGCAATTTGCCTTTGCTCATCAGGCAATACACCTAAACTCACCATTTCATCCAGCACTAAATTTCTACGCTTTAAGGCCCGCTCAGGGTGTCGCCTCGGGTCATAATAAGAGGGCCCTTTCACCAAACCGACTAGTAGTGCAGCTTGGTGTGGTTTCAACTCAATGAGTGGCTTATTAAAATAAAACACACTAGCCATGCCAAAGCCATTGATGGATCGCTCTCCATCTTGCCCTAAAAACACTTCATTAAGATACGCCTCAAGGATCTCATCCTTGTCGAAGCGTACTTCAATAATCAGCGCCATGATGGCTTCTTTTACTTTTCGCCATAAACTTCTTTCTGACGTTAAATAGAAATTTTTAATCAACTGTTGCGTTAAGGTACTCCCGCCCTGAACAACCTCACCCGCCAAAATGTTTACCCACATCGCACGCAAAATAGACTTAACCGACACTCCGTAATGCTGGTAATAATCGCGGTCTTCGATCGCTAACAAACCATCAATTAATGTCTGTGGCACTTCATCAAGTTTAACCAAAATTCGATCTTCTTTATGACTAGGATAAAAGCTTCCCACCTGCACAGGGTCTAAACGAACAAGCGCCTCACTTCTACCTGTCTTAACATTCTTTATCGCCGAGACCTGTTCATTTTTAAAGTAAACCTTTATTGTTTTAGAGGCTTCCTTACCGTCAAAAAAGTTAAATGGCCGAGTTTTTAAAGTGAAGACTGAACCAGAGCGATAATATTTGCCACCGGAATTAAAGTCAGTGGTGCGTTGATAGCGTAAGTCTTTTAACAATCCCTCAAACTGTTTACTAGAAAGCGGCAAGCCTTGGTAAATTTCAATAGGGTTGGCAAAAACATGAGCTGGTAACTCCCAACGTTTTCCCTCAAATTGTGTTCGGACAATATTATCTAAATAGAAAACATACACCGTCAGAACGACGATGAATAATAAACCTACTTTTAATATCAATCCTTTAAGAAAGCCTGATGAATGTTTTGGGGAGGGGCGTGGAGTCGGTTTTTTTTTACGAAGGGGGGCTTTTTTTCTGGTCTTAGCCATAGTTGATTTAGCAGATTAAGAAAGTTAAGCAGCTTGAGCTGCAACAAATTTGCGTCATCATGTCATAGACTCATTCTTACTGTGCGATTAATTTCTTAATATCTAACGTCTTCCCTAATAATTGATCTATTGACAGATGTTGATCTTCTAATAGTTCTAGCTCAGGCTTACCCAATAGGTACCCTTGGACATAATCGACTCCAATTTCCTTTAAAACCCGCAAGATTTCCGCATTCGAGACATACTCTGCTATCGCTTTTTTACCTAGGCTATGCGCCACCTCTACCATCGATTTAACGAGCACTTGATCAGAATAGTCGACCGCTAAATTACTAATAAATTGGCCGTCAATTTTTAAATAATCAACTGGAAAATTTTTAATGTAGTTAAATGAACTAAAACCAGCACCAAAATCATCTAGTGCAAAGCGACAGCCCAATGCACGAATTTTAGACACCATCTCTCGTGTTTTACTGAAATTGGATACCGCGGCAGTTTCTGTAATTTCAAACGTCAACCTTGATGGTGAAATCCAGGTAGACTCAAGTTTTTTCTTAATAACAGGTAGCAAGTAATCACCTTGCAATGCATGACTAGATAAATTTACAGTAAAGCAAATATTTTCTTGTGTTTTAGGTAATGCAGCAATGTAATCAATCGCGTGAGAGACAACCCAAAGGTCAATATGATGTATAAGCCCCATACGTTCAGCGACAGGAATGAAGTCAACGGGACTTAAAAGCTCTTCAGTATCGTCGATCATTCGTAGCAAAATTTCGTAATGAGATACCTCCCCACTCGACAGCTTCACCACTGGCTGAAAAACCAGTTTAAATAAATCCTCGCTTAAGGCATGGCGTATTTTAGGAACCCATTTAGCATCGTCTCTTAAACAGACAAGCTCATCATTATCACTTTCAAACAAGCTAACTCTATTGCGACCTAATGTTTTGGCAGAATAACAGGCGTGATTAGCTCGTGACATCAACTCACTCGGTCGCTTAATTCCTTCTAAAGGCTCTAATATTGCAACACCAATACTGGCTGAAATATTGTAAATATTCTCACCAGATTTAAAATCAAACTCATCAATCGTTAGTCTTATTTTTTCAGCAATAAGCAGTGCTTTTGCCTCTACTGTTTTGCTAATGAACACTTGAAATAAATTTGAACCAACTCGTGCAATAAAGGCTTCATTATCAAGGGTCCCTCTAATCAGTACTGCCACCTCGATTAATAAACGATCGCCTGCTTCATGGCCTTCGACATCATTAACAACCTTGAACTGGTCCAAATCAATATCTAGCAGGGCACCGTGCTGTTTAAAGTTGTTGCATCTCAATATGGCAAAGTCTAAGGCTTTTTCCAAACCGCTCCTATTAGATAAGCCCGTCAACTCATCATGTGCAACCAAGTATTGTAAACGTGCCTCCATAATACGGCGCTCAGACAGCTCTCGTACTAATTTTTCTTCATTTTCAATTCTTTCATCACGTTCGCTTTTAAGCGCAAAGGCTAATTCGACTAATGGCAAAAAGTCATTCCCTTCATCAATGCCTTTATTAGGGTAGTAGACAATAGTTGCTGCGTTGGCTTCATGACACTTAGTCATTAATGCTTCATCAATTTTAGTTGCCGAACTAGCTAGAAAGATCAACGGAATAGCGTCATGACCATCTAAGGTGGTCAACATTTGGCTCAGTTTCAAGGTATCGCTTTGAGGTAAGTCATAAGCTAAAAAAATCACACCTATTTCATCAACTCTCCCTTGAAAGGGGCGAATAACTTCAAACACCTTCTCATGGCTTGAAGCACAAATTAAGTGCCGATAACCACTGGCAGACAAAATATTTTGCAAGATCGACAGACGATCTTCATCATGTTCAATAAGGACGATGCGCTGATCTTTTTGTCTTAATGGCTTCATATCTGTTCTTTTTGTCTTAGTGGCTTCAGAGTAGTCACCTTAATTAAGCTTTAGTAGCTAACCAACTTGATTATAAAAACGATTAATAAATACATATATTTTCTTTTCTATCAAGAACTTTACGCCTCTTCTTAATGAAGTGTCAAGATTAATTTTAGGGCACACTGATACCATAAGCTAGAAAATCTAGAAATATAGCATTACCCTTAAAATCATTGCCTTTCTAATAAAACCTTTAGTGAAACCAAACCCAATTAAAATTCTTTACTATAATCATTACACATAAACAGCTAATGGCAGTAATTTTTATATGTCACGAACAGCATCGAACATATTCACAATGAGTGATTTCTTAAGCGGTGAAATCGACCTATTCTCAGCACCTGAAGTTTTCACACGTATTACTCAGGCTCTTGATGACCCATTAAAAAATATTAAGGATACTGCTGCGATTATTGAACAGGACCCATCCTTAACTGCTCGGCTATTAAAAATTGTTAATTCAGCGTTTTTTGGCTTCCCTGCAAGCATTAAGACAGTTGATCACGCGATTTCTATATTAGGTGATAATGAAGTTCGCATGCTCGTTATGACCACCAGTGTGGTTGAAAAATTTTCAAGCATGCCTAATTCTATTCTTGATATGCGAGAGTTTTGGGCCCATAGCTTGAAAACTGCGTTATTTGCTAAGTTCCTCGCAGATAACCATCCCAAAAAGCGACAACTTGCCTCTGCTTTTATCAGCGGGCTTCTTCATGATATCGGGCGGTTAATTTTGTACACTAAAGCGCCCGACCTTGCCCGTGCTGCTGCTTTATTAGCTAAATCGAATCAAACTAATGACGTTGATGCAGAAACCTTAATCTTTGGTTTTAATCACGCTCAACTGGGGGGTGCGCTGCTAGCAATGTGGAAAATCCCTCCTTCTATTCAAAATGCAACAACATACCACCACCAACCTGAGCTCGCCATTAGAGACAAAGATGAAACCAGTATTATCTATCTTGCAAACAAATTAACTCATATCGACACGACATCAGAAGAAGCAATTGATACTAGCCGTTTATCCGACGATGAAATTTGGGAGAGCATTGATATGCCATTTGGGGTTATCTCATCTGTGTCTGGCAAAGTTAATGAAGAATTTAACCACACGTATGCTTTATTTTTTAGCTAACTAAAGCTTGTAAATTCTTTTGCACCCAGACGAAAGACACTAAATTCACCAAGCCGCATTTTTGTCCATTGCTCATTGGATGTTAAGGGTTCTGTTGCTATTACCGTGACGACATCAGTACTAC
>Ga0209345_10001475_pt1 | contig 27972 bp, 24 predicted proteins | sample Cruoilmetagenom7_FD_187294 | JGI IMG/M metagenome (GOLD analysis project Ga0209345, IMG submission 187294) | Oil polluted marine microbial communities from Coal Oil Point, Santa Barbara, California, USA - Sample 7 (SPAdes) (version 2) | ecosystem: Environmental > Aquatic > Marine > Oil seeps ...
TGCCTACCTGTTGGGGTATCAGGAATTCTGGTCTCTTCCGCTCAAAGTAAGCAGCAGTACCCTGATTCCAAGGCCGGATACCGAGTGCCTGGTAGAACAGGCACTGGAGTTGGCCTTGCCAGATACCGCCCGGGTTCTCGATCTGGGAACCGGCACTGGAGCCATCGCTCTGGCACTGTCCAGTGAGCGGCGGGGTTGGATAGTCAGAGCCTCCGATCTTATGGCGGAAGCTGTCGCTCTGGCTCAGGAAAATGCCAGCCGGTTACAGTTACCGGTGAATGTTTTCCAGAGCAACTGGTTTGCAGGTTTACCAGCCGGCAGCTTTGATCTGATTATTTCTAATCCCCCCTATGTGGCTTCAGATGACCACCACCTTGGTGAAGGTGACGTTCGCTTTGAGCCGGCCTCGGCGCTGGTATCAGGAGCCGATGGGCTTGATGATATCCGCCTGATTGTGAATGAAGCCCCTGCATGGCTGAACCCTGGAGGCTGGCTGCTTCTGGAGCACGGCTTTGATCAGGCTGAGGCTGTTCAGGAACTGCTGGCTGCCCGTGGGTTTGTTAATGTGAAAAGCTGCAAGGATTACGGCGGTAATGACCGCATGACACTGGGGCAATGGCCCGGAAAAGGAGCTCCCGATGCTCAGCGATGACGAACTCCTGCGTTTCAGCCGTCAGATTCTGATGCCTCGTTTTGATATTGCCGGCCAGGAGGCCTTGTTATCTGCCCGTGTACTGGTGATCGGGGCTGGTGGTCTGGGCTGTCCGGTTGCGCTTTATCTTGGTGCAGCCGGTGTAGGACACATAACACTGGTCGATGATGACGTTATTGAACTGGCCAATCTGCAGCGGCAGATAGCGTTTGAGACGGCCCAGATTGGTCGATCCAAAGCAGAAACCCTGGCGGCCCGGGTGCGTAGTATCAATCCCGCGGTGTCCATTTCTGTGGTTAATCGTCGCCTTGAGCAGGATGACTTCGCTCGGGAAGTCGCCGAGGCCAGTCTTGTTTTGGATTGTTCCGATAATTTTGCCACGCGGTTTGCTCTGAACCGCGCCTGTGTGGCGGCGGGTGTACCGCTGATTTCCGGTGCCGCGATCCGCGGCGAAGGCCAGGTCAGTGTATACGATAGCCGCAACCCCGAATCGCCTTGCTACCACTGTTTGTATCCGGAACAGGGCAATGAGGATCTGACCTGTTCCGAGGCTGGGGTGATTGCGCCGCTGGTTGGTATGATTGGTTCAGCTCAGGCTATGGAAGCGATTAAGGTGATCTCCGGGGTTGGTCGCCCGCTTGTGGGTCGATTGTTGATTCTGGATGCCTGGGAAATGCAGTGGCGCGAAATGAAGCTAACGAAAGATCCCGACTGCCCTGTTTGCGCAAAGAAGTAAGACGATAGACGCAGGCGGGGAAGCCTCTCCAAAACCGTGCGGAGCCATGGATGGCGGAGCCGAGCGTACAGGGAGGTATTCACAGCGTGTTTTGGAGAGGCTTCCCCGCCTGCGTGTGCACCCAGTCTGAACCTAGTCTTTTAATGCTTTAAATTTGGCTATCGCCTCCTTCCTGCTCTCCTTCAAATCAACGATCGGCCGGGGATACCCGCCGGGAATAACGCCTCCTTTTGATGGATCGTGAATACGCTTGTTATCCAGCTTCGCCAGCTCAGGCACCCACTCGCGGATAAACTCACCTTTTGGGTCAAAGCGCTCACTCTGGGTAACCGGGTTGAATACCCGAAAATAAGGTGCGGCGTCTGTGCCAGTGGATGCACTCCATTGCCAGCCGCCGTTGTTGGACGCAAGGAAGCCATCCACGAGTTTCGACATGAACCAGGCCTCTCCCAACCGCCAGTCGATAAACAGGTTTTTGCTCAGGAACATGGCTGTCACCATGCGCAGCCGGTTGTGCATCCAGCCCGTTTCGTTGAGCTGGCGCATGGCCGCGTCGACCAGGGGAATGCCGGTGTGGCCTGATTTCCAGGCTTCGAAATGCTGGCCCGGCTCGTTCCATTGCAGTCGTTCGGTTTCTGGCCTGTAAGCGCGGTGCATGCTCACCCGCGGATAGTGATACAGGGTGTTTATGTAAAAATCCCGCCAGGCTATTTCATTTATCCAGGTCACCAGGCCTTCCTGATTTCCGCCCATGCCTTGCGCCTGCCGGGCTGCAATCATGCACTGGCGCCCGGAAAGCACGCCATTGGCGAGGTAAGGGGAGAGCTGGCTGGTGCCATCCAGGGCGGGGAAGTCTCTTTGTTCCTTGTAGGCGTCTCCGTGTTCACTGAGGAAAGTTTCCAGCCGGGAGTGTGCTGCATCCTCTCCAGTTTCTGTAAAGGCTGGCGGAGCATCTTTGAAGTTTTCAGGGATTTTCGTAATACGCTCCGGTTTGATGGCATCGCCCTGGGCTTTCGGAAGGGGATAGAGCGTTGGCTGGTTTTCATCAATCCAGCTGCGCCAGCGGCGGGAGAAGGGCGTGAATACAGAGTAGGGTTCGTTCTGGCCTGTCAGTATTGCACCGACTGGGGCAACGGTCTGGTCACGGTACTTGCGCGTCACAATGTCCATTTCATCAAAACGGTGCTTTACAGCCTTATCGCGTTTGCGTTCGTTGACGCCATATTCTTCATTAAAGTGGAGATGGCGAATGCCGTGCTCCCTGCAATGGGTTTCAAGTATTGCGATGCTGTCGCTGAAGCGTTCAGCCGTTATAAATGAAAGCGGTATGCCGAGCTTGGCCAGTTCTCCGGAGAGTGCGTTCGCATGGGCGATAACAAACTGCACTCGTGCTGGCGACCAGTCATGCTCTTGCCATTGTTCCGGAGTGAGGATGAAGCAGGCACGAACGCCTGCGCCGCTGGTGGCCAGGCTGGACTCTTTGCAGGCTGCGGCAAGGGCGGCATTGTCGGCAATGCGCAGATCGTTTCTGAACCATACCAGGTGCGTCATTGTGTATTCCGTGTCGGTTTCCGGCGTTGAATGTAAGGGTAATTACATCGCTCTGAGGTAATAAAATCACATAGTTGGTTATTCGCCCGGGGTGACTGATTGGATTATAGTTGACTCAACTTTAGCAGCCGTAATCGTAGGGGTTCGCAGCGTTCATGGATAATGAAACCGACAGCCGGCGCGACGGCAATTGGGCTCAGCCGTACGAATTTGTCTCCGGTCAGACCCAGTACCACAGGCTTGGGCATGTGCGGCTATGGGTTACTTTATTGGACAAGGAGTGGCAGGTGCGCTCTGAAACCCGTGCGCCTGAGACCGATCCGGTGGGCTGGACGGAATCCATAGGGCACCAGCTGCCACATGAAAACGTGTCCCTGCAACGGTTTATCCGGGAAGGGGACTCGTCAACGATAACCTTCATCCCTGCGGTCGCCAACCTTCCAACGGTGATTCGCCCTTATCACCCGCTGACCATTCCCGGAGGCGCGCGCTGCACGATCTACGTAGGAACGGTTGTCTGGATGAAAGTCTGTGCCGGGAAAAGTCAGACCCTCCTTACCGAGGTTCCTCTGGCAGTTCCATCGCTTACCTGGGTGGGGCGAAATACCATGGAAGGCGAACTGTGTTACTCGTCGTCGAGCTTTGGCCGGTTATTACTTGAGGCGGTGCCGAAGCGGCCTTGGCGTGCAGTGACTCCGGTCACGATTATTAATCGTCAGGCTGAACCTTTGTTACTTGAGCGTTTCAGCCTGCCTACTCCGATACTGTCACTGCATCAGAATGAGCGTGGGCAGTTATGGACACCGGGCGTAGTTGTCGAAGCTGCGACTGATATGAATTCAGCAAGCCTGCACGTGGATGAAGGTTTACTCACCGCTGCCGGCCCCTGCAAGCAAGTGGCGCCAGCACGGGAAAAAGTTGCCAGAGGGCGTCTTGTGCGGGCCTTTGACCGGGTGTTTGGCTAATGCATATTCTGCGGAGTAATGATTGTGGCTGATGAGCTGAAAACAGGTGCAATGAATGTATTTGTCGACATAGCCTGGGGGCAGTGGATCAGCTCTGGTTTTCTGCTGGTGCTTGGCATTGTTCTCGGGTCGCTGGCAGCACGCAGCGTGTCGAAGGTAATGGCAAAGCGCAGTTCCCGGCACCATACCGTGATGGTCCGGCGGCTGGTGTTTTATGTCATCTTCCTGCTGTTTGGTGTGGCAGCGCTTCGGGAAGCCGGGTTTTCGCTGGATGTTGTGCTGGGCGCGGCGGGCATTCTTACCGTGGCCATTGGTTTTGCTTCGCAGACTTCCGCCTCGAATATGATCAGCGGTTTGTTCCTGCTTGTTGAAAAACCCTTTGAAATCGGTGACTTCATCGAGGTAGAAGCCATCATGGGCGAAGTGGTGGGTATTGATATGCTCAGCGTAAAGCTTCGTACAAGGGATAATCTCTACGTGCGCATTCCCAATGAAACCCTGATCAAGACACCAGTCATCAACCGTTCCCGGTTTCCTATCCGTCGGATCGACCTTAGCGTGGGGATTGCCTATGCTGAAGATGTGGAGAAAGTAGAAAATCTGTTGATGGAGCTGGCAGAAAAGAACCCCGTTTGCCTGGAAGAGCCAAAAGCGTTCGTACTCGTATCTGCGTTTGGCCCATCCTCGGTAGACCTGCAGTTTTCTTTCTGGGTGCCAAAGGACAAAGTGCTTGAGGGCAAGAGTGGAATGCTCGTTGCCGTCAAGAATGCTCTGGATAAGGAAGGTATAGAAATACCTTTCCCGCACTCCAGCATATACGCCGGTAGTCATTCTGAGCCCTTCCGTGTGCAACTGTTGGGCCTGGAAAAAAACATTGAAAAGGAAGTTTTGGATGCCGACAAAGAAAGTTGAGTCCCTGAAAACCGTTGCTGTTACACCTGCTGAAAACAAAATCAGCCTGGGCTGGCGGGAATGGGTGGCGTTACCGGACCTGGGTATAAACCGTGTAAAGGCTAAAGTTGATACAGGTGCACGTACCTCCTGCCTGCATACGTTCCGGACGGAGCCTTATACACAGGACGGTGAGCGTAGGGTCCGGTTCTGGGTTCATCCGGTGCAGAATGACATGCATCAGGTGGTGGAGTGTGACGCCCGTGTTCTCGATGAACGTGATGTGTCGGATTCCGGCGGCCATAAGGAGCTGCGGCTGGTGATTGAGACTACGCTGGTAGTAGGTGGCGAGAGCTGGCCTGTTGAAATGACACTGACAAACCGGGACTCCATGCGTTTTCGCATGCTGCTCGGGCGTACCGCGATGGCGGGGCGCTCGATGATCTATCCGGAAGCTTCCTATCTCGCCGGGGAACCGGCTTCAAGGTCTGAAAAATGAAAATTGCAGTTCTGTCCCGTAACCGACATCTCTACTCAACCCGTCGTCTGGTGGAAGAGGGTATCAATCGTGGCCATGAGGTGAGGGTTATCGACTGCCTGCACTGTTCCATGAATATCACCTCTGCTAACCCTCGGATTCACTATCACGAAGAAGTGCTGGAAAACTTTGACGTGATTATTCCCCGTATCGGGGCGTCCGTTACTTTTTATGGCACCGCGGTTCTGCGTCAGTTTGAAATGATGGGAACCTTTCCGGTGAATGAGTCTGTTGCCATCACCCGCTCTCGGGACAAGCTGCGCTCATTACAACTGCTCGCCCGTAAAGGCGTCGGCATGCCCGTAACCGGCTTTGCCAACAAGCCGGATAACGTGCCGGAACTGCTTAAAATGGTGGGCGGTGCGCCAGTGGTTATCAAGCTTCTCCAGGGCACTCAGGGTATTGGTGTGGTACTGGCGGAAACCCGTACAGCGGCGGAAAGTGTGATTGAGGCCTTTATGGGCCTCAAGGCTGACATACTTGTACAGGAGTTCATCAAGGAAGCAGGTGGTGCTGATATTCGTTGTTTTGTGATCGGTGACAAAGTGATCGCCGCCATGAAACGACAGGGAGCGGAAGGAGAATTTCGCTCTAACCTGCATCGTGGTGGCAGTGCGTCTCTGGTTCGCATTACGCCGGAAGAGCGGAAAACAGCCATTACCGCAGCCAAGGCCATGGGCCTGAATGTGGCCGGTGTTGACCTGTTACGCTCAAGCCGTGGTCCTCTGGTGATGGAAGTGAATTCATCGCCTGGACTGGAAGGTATTGAAAACGCTACCGGAAAAAACGTAGCTGGCATGATTGTGAACTGGATAGAAAAAAATCAGGCGCCCCAGCGCACCAAAACCAAAGGCAGAGGTTAATCGATGGCGCGCGCGCCCTTTGAGATGGCCGGGGTTCAGGTTAAGCCAGGAACCCGACAAACCATAGAAATACCGGTAGCAAAGTTATATACCCACACGCCGCTGAATCTGCCTGTGGAAATTGTGCATGGGCGTAGGGACGGCCCGGTATTGATGGTATGCGGCGCTATACACGGTGATGAAATTGCCGGTGTGGAAATTGTGCGCCGCGTGCTTACCAATTCAGCGCTTCGTTATTTGCGCGGGACGCTGATTGCGGTGCCTATCGTTAATATCTTTGGATTTGTACACCGCACTCGCTACTTGCCAGACAGGCGTGACCTTAACCGTTGCTTCCCCGGTAGCGAAACCGGCTCCCTCGGGGGGCGCATTGCTTATCTTTTGCGCACCATCATCATGGAGCAGGTAACGCACATAATTGATTTGCACACCGGAGCCATTCACCGCTTCAACCTGCCGCAAATCCGGGCCGAACTTAAAAATCCGGAAACCGCGCGTATGGCCGAAGCGTTTGCCGCTCCTGTCATTATTAATGCAGGCCTGCGGGAGGGGAGTCTTCGTGCTTATGCAGATTCTCTGGACATTCCTGTTATCACCTATGAAGGTGGTGAAGCACTGCGGTTTGACGATGTGGTTATCGGCAGCGGAGTAAAAGGCGTTATGCGTGTAATGCGGGAGCTGGAAATGGTTCCCCCGCGCAAGGGCCGTGCTACGTCGAAAAAACGCTCGGAAATTGCCGCCAACTCCCAATGGGTAAGGGCGGATATTGATGGCATCATGCGCCCGGTAGCCAAGCTTGGTCAGAAGGTGCGCAAAGGCCAGAAGCTGGCAATGGTTGCTGACCCGTTCGGTGAATCCGAAACGGCGGTTATCTCTCCCTGCTCAGGCATAGTGATTTGTGTGAACAACCTGCCACTGGTGAATGAAGGTGAGGCTATCTATCACATTGCCCGGTTTGATGAGCTGAACGAAGCAGAGAAAGCCATGGATTATTTCCGTAGCTCCTTTGAGGCAGAAGTGAGCGAAGCTGTTGTGCCTATGCATCCCTGGGATGAACTTCAGAAATAAACAATAGGAGCTGCCATGATCTGGGATCAGAAGTTTATTGATCTCGCGCCGCTACCGCGGGGTTTCCATCTTGTTACCAATGAAATCCTGGCCCAGGCGCCGGATATGACCAATTGCGAAGTGGGGTTGCTGCACCTGTTTCTTCAGCACACATCTGCCTCGCTGGCGGTGAGCGAAAATGCCGATCCGGATGTGCGCGGTGATCTTGAGCGCCACTTCAATGTGATGGTGCCTGAGAGGGCACCCCATTATGAGCACGTTCTGGAAGGGCCGGACGACATGCCGGCTCACATCAAGAATGTTCTCATAGGGCCCTCGCTCACGTTACCCGTGAACCATGGTCGCCTGGCGCTCGGGACCTGGCAGGGCATTTATCTTTGCGAGCACAGAGATCGCGCCGATGGCCGTCGGATTGTTGCAACTCTGCAGGGGCGTTGGTGATTCCGGGTTAGCTGATAGTCAGAGTTTTAATCTTGTATTTCAAGGTGTTATTCCTTACATGGGGCGGTCATGTCTATCCAGCCATTCCACCGCAAGAGCGCAATTACGGCTTTTGAGCCTTGCAAAGCAGCGCGCGACACTTTATTTTGAATTCTTAATGCAGTGTGCTATCTACAAGGATGATTCCATTCAGACGCAGCAGCTACACAAAATTCCGGAAGCTGACTGCTCTTCTTAAGAAAAGGTCATATGGGAAAGATACAGCATAGAGTTCTTTATCAAGAAGCTGCGGACAGAATCAGAGAGTTAATCGAACTCGGTACATTGGCCCCGGGCGAGAAAATTTCCGAGAAAAAGCTCTGTGAAAAGTTCGGTATTTCCAGAACACCCCTTCGCGAAGCCTTGAAAGTTCTGAAGTCCGAAGGCTTGATTGAAATTCCGCCAAACCGTGGCGCCCGGGTAACCCTTTTGACCACGAAGGACGTCGAGCACACTTACGACGTCATGGCCGCTCTGGAAGGATTGGCCGGGGAAACTGCCTGCCGGTACATCAGTGATGCTGAGGTTGCCCGCATACGTGAGCTTCACCTCAAAATGGTCGAGCATTTTCAGCGTAGTGAGCTCAAGGAGTATTTTCGCGCCAACCAGCAAATTCATGAATGCATCATGCTGGCGTCGAAAAACGATGTGCTCATGGAAATGTACAACAACCTCAGTCAGCGCATTAAGCAAATCCGCTATTCAGCTCAGATGACCGACGAATACTGGAACAAAGCAGTGAATGACCATGAAAATATGATAGAGGCTCTTGAGGATCGCGACGGAGAACGCCTTGGTAACATTCTCCGGAATCACTTGGGTCACCATAAACTCGAGTCCGAAGATCTGAAGGAAATGATTGCCGACTAACTCGTATAAACCCGGTCCCGAATTCTTCTGGCAGTATGAAACCCTCCAAATCCTTGGGGTATCACAACGCGTGGTATCCCAGAACCTGATCTTCCTCTTCCATCGGTCCAGCGTAGTGCGCGTGGGTGTTGATTCTGCACCATAGATAGGCGGGTGGCTGGCAGCGCCCCTATTCAGAGTCAAGTCATATCGGTTTAGCCAATTGAAAAATATTGAAATTCTATCTTTGGTATTAAGTGTGCTTTATAATTATGAATTCATAATACATAATTCCCATTGTGCCGCATAAGAATTCGTCAATGATTTTCTGTTGCTGGCTCATTCCCATGTCGAAGCCGCCAGGGCTGTGTGTTGTATAGAGCCTGGATGTGTTCAGGTGAGGTGGTAGGTACTGCAGTTCAGCGCATGACCGACGCACTTTCTTTTCTGGCAAGGTCATTCAACAAGCGCTATGTCAGCGTATTTCAGGGTTGGGCGCTTGCCGCCCTTCCCGACATTGTTTTGGAGCGAGGTTTGTATGTTGTCAGCGCTGATATTTTTCTCTCTTGTGGGCGCCGTGGCCGGCGTGATTGCCGGCTTGTTTGGTATAGGTGGGGGAGTGGTGATTGTGCCAGCGCTGATCGTCGCTCTCAATCAGCAGGGTGTTGATCCCGTTGTGGTGGTCCATCTTGCTATCGGTACCTCGCTGGGGATCATTACGGTAACCGGCGCCTCTTCAGCGCTGGGCCACTGGAAAAAGGGCTCCGTGGCTTTCGATCTGCTCAGGCAAATGCTCCCCGGACTGATGCTTGGCGCTGTGCTTGGCGGGCTCATCGCTGACCAGTTGCCGGCCGAACTTCTTGAGCGCTACTTCGGGGTGTTCATGCTTCTGCTGGCTTTTCGGATGCTGTTTGCCAGGCCCCCTAAAGAGGGTCGGCAACCAGTCGGATTACCCGCAATGTTTGCTGCGGGAGGAATGATTGGCTCGATCTCAGCACTGTTCGGTATAGGCGGGGGGGTGCTCAACGTACCCTGGCTTGCCAGGAATGGAGCCAGTATGGCGAGGGCAGTTGGTACCTCAGCGGCTTGTGGTCTGCCAATCGCTGCGATGGGCGCTGCGACCTTTGTTTTTACGGGGCAAGGGCAATCGACATTACCGGCGTACAGCACAGGTTATCTCTATTGGCCAGCATTCGTCGGCATCGCCGTGTTCAGTGTTCCCTGCGCCAGACTGGGAGTCAGGCTCGCCCATTACTTATCGCCACAGCTGCTTAAGCGCCTTTTTGCACTTTTGATGCTGCTGGTGGGTTTAAAATTAATCGTCTGAGCGGCCCATATGTTCGCTGGACCCGAAGGGAGAAGTAACGTGAACAATAACCCTGACATGACAATCAATGGCTATCAGGTCGCCCTTGCAGAGGGGCGCGCTGACCCCCTTGACTGGTGGCACAGCTGCGCGGCGCGGATCGAACAGCGCGAGCCCGAGGTGAAAGCCTGGGAGGCCTTGTCTGTCACGCCCCCGGAACTGGGTGCTGATCTGGCAGGCAAGCCATTATTCGGCGTGCCTGTTGGCATCAAGGATATTATCGAGACTGTTGATTTTCCGACGGGCTGGGGCACTGGTGGCTACCTGCAGACTCCCTCTTCGCTTGTCGATGCTTCGCTGGTGACACTGCTTCAGAAGCAGGGCGCTTTGGTTATGGGTAAAACAGTCTCAACCGAACTCGCGTTCTTCACGCCAGGTAAGACTCGTAACCCGCATGATCTGTCACGGACCCCCGGTGGCTCATCAAGTGGATCGGCAGCTGCAGTAGCCGCAGGCATGGTGCCGCTGGCCTTCGGCACCCAGACCGCCGGCAGTATGATCCGCCCGGCGAGCTATTGCGGAGTGTTCGGTTTCAAACCGACTTTCGATACTCTTAGTGCCGCAGGCGTGAAATCGTTTGCGCCATCCTTGGATACCCTGGGCTGGTTCGCACGTAATATCGAAGACATCTGCACTACTTTTTCGGTACTGACCCGAGCGCCGCTTATCAAGGCACGGAATGACCTTGCCGGGGTGCGTGTCGGCGTCCATAGCCTGCCCGGCACTCTCCCGCTTGAGGATGATGTCGTGCAGGCGTTGGCCGCAGCCCAGGCACGGCTGGAGAAAGCAGGTGCCGAAGTGGTGCCTCTGCCCCTGGATGCACGCTACGAAACACTGGTCGAACACCAAAAAGTGGTGATGGCCTATGAAGCGGCCCAAACCCTTGCCAGTGAATATTCTCGATTATCGGACCGCATGAGCCTTAAATTGGTTGAGCTGATCGAGGAGGGCAAGGCGATCGACTATCCACGATACCGCGAAGCGATGCTAGCGGCAGCGAACCTGCGGCAGGCCCTGACTGCGGTATTCGAGACTCAGGTTGATGTAATCCTTGCTGCCAGTGCTACAGGCGAGGCCCCTGAAGGTATTGAAAATACCGGCGACTCGATCTTCTGTCGTTCCTGGACACTGCTTGGCGTGCCATGTCTCAATCTGCCTCTAAGCAAAGGGAAGACCGGAATGCCGGTAGGTGTTCAATTGGTGGCAGATCGCTGGCAGGACCAGCGACTGCTTGAGATCGCCAGTACGCTGATGGCGAGGGAAGTGGCCGTATAGGCCATGGGCGGTAGTGAAAGTTGAATACCATTATTTCCAGTTTCGACAATTTCAGCCCGATTCCGGGCTGAAATTGTCCCCCTTCCTTTTGAAGACTACACCTGCGCTGCAAATCCTTGCTTGCCCCGAGGCTATTCGTTCCAGAAAAACGAGTTCTTCTACCTTGGTTCATCCCCGGGCAACTTTACGGTGCGTATTTCGCCCTTAGCAAGGCGAAGCGTGCTGTTCCGGTGCGAAATTTCTAGCCCAATAACCTATCCAGATAGAAAAAGATTAAAATTTTATTTATTAATCAATATGATATGGATTTTGGTATACATTATGCAAAATTCAATTCAGAAGTTGATGAATTAAATGAAAACGACAACCGGAGAAAGAAAAGATGACTATTCGCAAGAAGGTTCTTATTGCCACCGCATCGATTCCCATGATGCTCGCATCGGCGCTGCTTTATGCGGCGCAGCCGATCAATGTCTCTTATAACGCGGCCGCAGGCTCCAGCTGGCATCAGGGGGCTGAACGCTTCCGCGACCTGGTGGATGAATATTCCGAAGGGGACTACGTCGTTCGCCTGCACCCTAATGCGGCACTGGCAGGAGGTAGTGACCGGGTCGAACTGGAGATGACGCAATCAGGTGCCATCCAGTTTCTGATCAAGTCGACGACCTGGATGACAGGACTCGACTCGCGCTATCAGGTGCTGGGGCTCCCCTGGCTCTTTCCCGACCATGAGACGGCTAATGCTGTTATGGACGGCCCGGCAGGTGATGAACTGTTGAATGACCTGGAGCGACACGACCTGGTGGGTCTGGCATGGGGTGTGAACGGCTTTCGACAGGTGACTAACTCCAAAAGACCGATTACAGAGCCTGCCGATTTTGACGGTCAAAGTATTCGTGTTCCAGGCATTGAACTCTACCTGTCGATCTTCGAAACGTTGGGCGCTTCGCCAACCACGATGAATTTCGCTGAAGTGTTCACCGGGCTTCAGACCGGTGCCGTCGACGGCCAGGAAAATCCCCTGTCACTCATCTGGTCATCTCGGTTTTATGACGCTCAGGATCACGTGACTATCTGGGACTACTCCTACGATGCACTTTCGTTTGTCGGCAGTCTGCCTTTCTGGAACGGCCTTTCTGAAGGTGACCAGGAAATGTTTACGCGTGCTGCACGCGAAGCCATGTCGTACCAGCGTGATGTCGTCGCACAGGAAGATATAGACCTGATCGATAAACTGAAAGACGCCGGCATGACCGTCACCACGCTCAGTGACGAGCAGTTGGCAGTATTCCAGGATGTTTTGAAGCCAGTATACAGTGATTACAAACAGTCACTTGGTAAAGAATTTGTGGAGCTCTTCGAGTCCGGAGTTGCTTCTAATACCAAGTAATGCCACGCAACGGGGTAGTCGATCCAGACTACCCCGTTCATTTTTGCCTGACATACGAGGTCTTAAGGTGGAAAGAATGAAGAAATACGCGATTTTCACGATTGATCACCTGGAAGAGATCATTGTTGTCGTGTGTATGCTCGGGATCGTCATTCTCACTTTTACTGCAGTGATCGCTCGCTACGTCTTCAAAATCCCCATTGCCGGCGCCGATGAAGTGGCAACGTTCATGTTCCTGTGGGCGGCGTTATTTGGGGCTTCGGCTGCGTTCAAGTACAACCAGCACGGTAGCGTTCCGCTCCTGGCTGATTTTTTGTCTGCTGGTTACCGACGCATTGCTGATTTACTGGTATTGCTGGTCACTGCAGCGTTTTTTGCTTTTCTGGCCTATTACTGCTGGGTCTTTCTGATTCAGTCGGTCCGGGTTGGCCAAACCAGCTCAGCGACAGGCATCCCCGTATGGACCATCAACGCAGGAATTTTTGCCAGTCTATCAATGTGTGGGGCTCGGTGTTTGATCGCGGTCGTTCGGGATATCGCCGGTTTACCACGGTACAAGAACGTCCCCTCCTCGGACATGCTCCTTTCCGAAAGCGAGTTGGAACAGCAGTACAAATAGACCTTTTGTTTATTCGGCGGAGATTTATTAATGGATGTACTTTCAAGCGCTGGCATATTGGCCTTGCTGCTTTTCTTTGTTTTCTTGCTGGCTAATTTTCCGATCTCGATATCGCTGGGGCTTGCCGGGGTGGTGGTTTTCGCATACAACCATATTGCACCTTTCACTACCTTGCCGCAGATCTTTTCCGGTGCCATCGATTCCTTCACTCTACTAGCCATTCCGCTCTTTATTGTCGCCGGAAACATGATCGCACAAACGGGTCTGGCTACCCGGTTAGTGTATCTGGCGCAGTTCATGTTGGGCCGTGTTCCTGGCGGGTTGGCGATTACCGTAATTGTTGCGGGAGCTTTCCTTGGTGCTTTGTCGGGCTCGAATGTTGCGGCGATCGCTGCACTTGGTTTTATGATCGGTGCAATGCAGAAAGCTGGCTATCCATTGGGCTTTTCATGTGCCACGGTAGCGGCAGGTTGCACTTTTGGCGTCGTAATTCCGCCGAGCATTAATCTGATTCTATATGGCGTGATTTCCAATTCTTCCATCCCGGCGTTGTTCGCAGCGGGGATAGGGCCCGGGCTCATTCTTGCCGTGGTGTTGTGCGCATATATTTTCTTTGTTGCCAAAAAGCGAAAATTCCCTATTGCCGATATTGAGAGGACGGGGAAGGAATTCCGGCGAGCGCTCAAGGATGCTTTCTGGGGGTTGATGGCACCAGTAATCATCTTGGGTGGCATATATGGAGGCATATTTACTGCCACCGAAGCGGCGGCGGTGGCCGTAGTCTATGTGTTCATTATCGATCGCTTCGTCTATCGCCAGATTCGGCTCAAGGATTATCCCTACCTTATGTTGCAATCGGGTATCACTACCGGGGTGGTGATGCTGATCCTGGCCATGGCGTCGATTCTGTCGTTCATTCTCATGATCGACGGGACCGCCATGCAGGTCCGGGACTGGCTTTTGGCGGCCAGCGGAGGCAGTGCCGTGATCATGTTGTTGCTCGTCAACTTCATTCTGTTCTTTGCTGGGGCTTTTCTCGACCCTGTATCGGCTATCTTCCTGTTGGTTCCCCTTCTGTTACCGGCCGTACAGGCAGTGGGTGTGGATACCATTCATTTCGGTGCCATTATGACCACCAATTTGTCTATGGCACACATCACTCCACCGATAGGACTCGCCCTTTACCTGGCATCTCAGATTGCAGGCATACGCTTTACCCAAGCGGCCAAAGCCGTGGTGCCGTTTGTCATATGTGAGATGTTCGCCCTGATGATCATTACATATTTCCCGGGCTTCACGCTGTTCTTCGTCAATTTGTTAACTTAACCAGGCTATGCTTTTGATGAAGTGATTGAGTATGTGTAAGAGTGCCCCGTTAAGGCATCAAACTCAGAAACTAAAAGTGAGATATGGATACGAGCAGGCAGGGATGCTTAAACTTTGACGAGCGAATCGAATTTGACCTGAAGGCCGCCAGGCCTTGGAATATTGTCTGGGATTAGCTGATCGTTACAATGAATTGCGTCCTTTCAGGTTGGCGGAATTTAACCCATAGCCCTCCAATAATGGGTGGAAATACACCCATTTATTACCCCTTTGCTTTCTCGGTTTTATAAAACTCCTTGATTTATGGACAGTTTTTAATCTGGCCTGCTCCTTGCTAATCCTTTGTACCGCGGCCCACTCGGGCTCCGTTGAGCACCCAATAAACAAAATGAACCAGGGAGCATTCTCTATGAAGACCCAAGCCATTATGGCAGTGGCATTCGCCTCTACTCTTGTTGCTAGTCCCGCTTTTTCCCAGGACCGGGCTGGATGGCCGGATAACTTTACTGTGGGAACAGCCAGTCAGGGTGGTACCTACTTCGCTTATGGCTCTGGTTGGGCCAACTTTGTTGCAGAAAGCCTGGGTGTTTCCGGTGGTGCTGAAATCACTGGCGGGCCTATGCAGAACATGGCACTGGTTCATACCGGGGATCTCAAGTTCGGTCTGACCACAATGGGGCCTGCCCGGGAATCAATGGATGGCAACAGCCCTCTGGCGCCAGGCATGAAGATGGACAACGTTTGTGCCATGTTCCCGATGTATGAAACGCCTTTCTCGGTTACTGCGCTCAGCAGTTCCGGTATCACCTCTATTTCTGATATTCCGGACGGTGCCACCATCGGTTTTGGCCCTGCGGGTTCAACGTCTGATACCTATTTTCCGCGCATGATGGAAACCCTTGGTGTGAACTTCGAGCGCCGCAATGGCAGCTGGTCTGATCTTGGTGGTCAGCTACAGGATGGTTTGATTGATGTTGTGGCTTTTGCTGCTGGCATTCCGATTCCGGCTGTAAGCCAGCTGGAAGTTCAGACTGATGTAAACATCATCAGCATGACGGATGAGGAAGCGAAGAAAGTTACGGATAACTTCCCGGTATCCGAGTTTATTATTCCTGCCAGCACATATCAGTCCCTGGATGAGCCATCCCGCGTGGTTTCCATGTGGAACTTTGCCATGGTGAACTGCGATGTGCCGGAAAGCTTTGTGTACGAAATTACAAAGCTGACCATGGAGCAGAACGAAAGAATGGTTTCTATTCATAAAGCTGCCCGTAACTCGGTTCCCGAGAACTACAGCAAGAACAATGTGCTGCCCTGGCATCCGGGTGCTGCTCGCTGGTTCAACGAGAACGGCTATACCATCGAAGAAAGCAAGATCAAGTAATTCTGTTGATTTGAACGCTTGACCGAAAGGGGCCGCAAGGCCCCTGAACAATAGCCGGCAGATTCTGCCGGCACCGATTTGCCTGCAGGCAGGATCCCCAATGACACTTGAACGACACCCCAAAGACTTTTCTGATGTGGAGGTGGGCGAAGACCATGTACTTGCCCACGACGTGGATAAAGAGCCGGTAGAGGCAAACCGAAGGCTGTTTGAAGGCGGCATGCTGAAGTTTGTTACTTTGCTGGCGATTGTATATTCATCGTTCCACCTTTATTCGCTGAACATCGCGCCGCTGGAAACCTGGTCGTTCAGGATTGTGCACATTGCCGGGGCCCTTACTCTGGGGTTTGTTCTGTTTGCCGGCGCCCGTTTTGTTTCTGCAGAAGAAGGCTCTGCACGCCACCGCTGGACAACATGGGTAGGTGCGGTCGCGCTGCTTCCCGCATTTTACGTGCTGTACCAGACATTTTCGTTCTGGCAGATGGTTCAGAACGGAGCCATGCGTATCCCAGCGGATCTGGAAACCTGGCACTTTGGCTGGCCTCTGTTGGCTGCAACGGGTGTGGGCATTATCATGAGCTGGTTCCATCAGCGTGAACGCTCGCGCTTCAGTGTGCCGGACCTGGTTCTGATTGTATGTTCGATCGCTGTCGCGGCTTATTTCCTCGTGGCGTATAACTCCTCAATGCGTATGTCTACGGGCACCTCTTTCGCTCCTGTGGGTATCTCCTTCGCAGCGGTAGCTGGCACTGCGTTGATTATGGAACTTACCCGCAGGGTTGCCGGTCTGGCGCTGGTAATTATCGGGCTGGTGTTCCTTGTGTATGTGTTTGCCGGCCCATATCTGCCAGGCTTCCTTGGTTATCCGGGGCTGTCGGTACAGCGCTTTTTCAGCCAGGTTTATACCGATGCCGGTATCCTTGGGCCCACCACTGCGGTGTCGTCTACTTACATTATTCTTTTCATAATCTTTGCCGCGTTTCTGCAATCATCAAAAGTGGGTGATTATTTTGTAAACTTCGCGTTTGCGGCTGCCGGACGTTCCAGAGGCGGCCCCGCCAAGGTGTCTATTTTCGCCTCCGGCCTTATGGGTATGATCAACGGCACCAGTGCCGGTAACGTGGTATCTACCGGTTCACTGACTATCCCGCTGATGAAGAAAGTGGGATACAGCAAAAAATCTGCTGGCGCTGTGGAAGCAGCGGCATCGACCGGTGGCCAGATCATGCCTCCGATCATGGGGGCGGGCGCCTTCATCATGGCCGAAATTACCGGTATTCCTTACACCGAAATTGCCATTGCTGCCATTATCCCTGCGATTCTGTACTTCGCGTCCGTTTATTTCATGGTTGATTTTGAAGCGGCAAAAACCGGCATGCGTGGTATGCGGGAAGATGAGCTGCCCAAGCTTCGTACCATGGTTAAACAGTGTTATCTGTTCCTGCCAATCATCATTCTGGTGGTGGCTCTGTTTATTGGTTATTCGGTGATACGTGCCGGTACTCTGGCCATGGTTTCCGCGGCGGTTGTCAGCTGGTTCTCGCCCAACAAGATGGGCATCCGGCAGATTCTGCATGCGCTGGAAACCGCATCTTATATGGCTATTCAGATTATTGTGGTGTGCGCGGCGGCAGGCGTTATCGTGGGGGTTATTTCACTGACCGGTGTTGGCGCCCGTTTCTCGGTACTGCTGCTTGACGTGGCAGAGGCCAGCCAGCTGCTGGCGCTGATCTTCGCTATGTTTATCTCAATCCTTCTGGGTATGGGCATGCCCACAACGGCCGCTTATGCTGTTGCAGCGTCAGTGGTGGCTCCAGGCCTGGTGCAGCTGGGCATTGAGCCGTTGACGGCGCATTTCTTCGTGTTTTACTTCGCGGTTGTTTCTGCCATTACGCCGCCGGTTGCGCTGGCGTCCTATGCGGCGGCAGGAATTTCCGGTGCAAACGCTATGGAAACTTCGGTGGCGTCTTTCCGGATTGGTATTGCGGCGTTCATCGTACCCTTCATGTTTTTCTACAACGGCGCGCTGTTGATGGAAGCAGGCTGGTTTGATATTGCCCGTGCTCTGGTTACCGCACTCTTTGGTGTGTACCTGTTGTCTGGTGGTGTGCTGGGGTGGTTTGGCAATGTATCGGCCTCCTGGGTAGCCCGTCTGCTGTTGATCGGGTCTGCACTCTTGATGATTGAGGGTGGGCTGATCTCAGACCTTGCCGGCATAGGGCTCGCCGCTGTTGCGTTCCTTATGCAACGCCAGCGCAAGGTTCGTATGGCTGCTGCCTGAGACCTTGCCCTTTTCGCCCGCGCCCTTGTCCTTCAGGGGGGCGGGCGATACTCTGGCGTCCTTGAACGGTGTTGCAGGAACCGGGCTATGTCCTACCGGATAGGCGCTTTTATTGTATTTGTGTTTACTCTTCTGGTGTCCTGGGTGCTGGGTGGCTGGGTTGGCTACCGGCAGGTTGAACAGGACAGCATCGAAGAATCTTTCCGCTACCGCCAGCTTGTCGGGAACGAGCTAAACCGGTATCTGCCCATTCCCGAACTGATGGCTGAACACCCGTTGCTGGTAGAGGCTCTGAGCTCTCCGGATAACAGGGCGGTGATTCACCAGGCCAATGAACAGATGCAGCGTATGGCAACCATTGTGGGCAGCTCGGATGTTTATCTGATGGATACGTCGGGTCTGACGATTGCAGCCAATAACTATCAGCAGGCAGATAGCTTTGTGGGCCGTAATTTTGCGTTCAGGCCGTATTTTTATGAGGCCATGGAGGGCGGTCATTCCGCTGTCTATTTTGCTCTGGGGCTTATGTCCGGGGTGCGGGGCCTGTACTTTTCCCATCCGGTACGGGGTGAGGATTCCAGAATTCTGGGCATTGTCACCGTGAAAGTACTGGTTCACGAACTTGAGTCCCAGTGGCACCGGCCGGATTCCACCCGTGAGGCGGAGATGGTAGTGCTGGATGAAGCCGGCGTGAGTTTTCTGGCCAGCAAACCTGAATGGCTGTACCGGGATTTTACCGGTAATACGGAAAGGGCGCCGGGTGAAGCTTCACGCCAGCGTTACCCTGAGCGTGATCTGGAGCCTGTATCTCTGCAGTATCTTGGAAAACCCTCGGGATTGTCTGGCCTGTCCGGCACCTTGCGTATCCGGGAAGATGGCGGAGGCCGTGAGTACCTGAGCGTCCGTACCCCCTTGCCGAGGCTGGACTGGACCCTGCAGGTTATGGTGAGCACCCGTTCGGTAGTCTGGACGCGGCTGGGGTTTGTGACAGGTGGCATCGCGATCTATTTTGGCGTGTTGCTGGCGTGGCTCTATTTGCGCGAGCGCTATCGCCGGGAAGCGGAACTGGCTTTGAGAGGAGAGCAGCTTGAACGCAGTGTGGCCGAGCGAACAGCTGACCTGGAACGCTCTAATCAGAAGTTGCTGGGTGAGATACGGGAGCGTGAACGCACCCAGGACGAGTTGCGGGAAACTCAGCAGGAGCTGATTCAGGCGGCAAAGCTGGCGGTGCTGGGACAGATGTCAGCCGGGCTTAATCATGAGATGAGTCAGCCTATTACCGCCATTCAGACCTACGCCAGAAACAGCCGGCGATTCCTGGAAAAAGGCGCAGCCGATATGGTGGATGCCAACCTCAGTGAAATTGTGCTCCTGTGCGACAAAATGGCAGAGCTTACCCGTCAGTTCAAGGTGTTCTCCCGTAAGTCTGAAGGCCCTCCGACGATCGTGGATTTTCGCCTGTCGGTGGATGCGTCCCTGAAAATCATTGCAGCACAGAAAAACAGTGCGGGCATCAATATAAGCTGGAATCGCCCTTCGCAGCCGGTTTATTGCCATGGCGATCTGATCCGTATTGAACAGGTGATGGTTAACCTGCTTGCGAATGCGGTGCAGGCTGTTGAAGGCATGGAAAAACCCGAAATCACCATAGATGTTGAAGAAAAAGAAGGGAGCTGGCGCTGTTTCGTACGGGACAACGGGCCTGGGCTGCCAGCGAATACCGAACAGATTTTTGAACCTTTTTTCACCACGAAGTCAGTCAAACAGGGGCTAGGGTTAGGGTTGTCTATCTCAAGGCAGATTGCTGATGCTTTGGGAGGGCGGCTCACCGGTTGCAATCGCACCGACGCATCGGGTGCGGAATTTGAGTTTACCCTGACAAAACGTGAGGCTATGGAATGACAGAACCCTCGGTAATTTTTGTGGATGATGATCCCCACATTCGCCAGGCCATTGCCCAGGCACTGACCCTGGAAGATCTGTCTGTGCGCTGTTTTGAAGATGCGGAGTCGGGCTTTGAGGCTGTTTCGCCGGAATACAGCGGCGTTGTGTTATGTGACTACAACATGCCGGGTATGGATGGGCTTGAGATGCTGAGTGCCGTCCAGGCAATGGACAAGACTATCCCGGTTATTATTCTGACTGGCCAGGGCGACATCAGTACTGCTGTCTCTGCCATGCAGCAAGGCGCCTATGATTTTATTGAGAAGCCGTTCAAGCATGATGAACTGATTGAACTACTCCGGCATGCGCTGGAGAAGCGGCATCTGGCTTTGGAAAACCGTCGTCTGAAAGCGCAGTTACGTCATTTGGCAAGGCCTGGCCCCAGGATTCTGGGTGATACGCCCAGCATGCAGAAAGTGATGGACACTATTACTCCGATTCTGGATATAACCGCCAATATCCTGCTGTCTGGTGAAACCGGATCCGGTAAGGATGCTCTGGCTCGCTACATTCACGAGAATAGTCCCCGGGCTGCGCATAACTTTGTTGCAATCAACTGTGGTGCGGTACCGGAAAACCTGATTGAGAGTGAGCTGTTTGGTCATGAGGCCGGGGCTTTTACCGGCGCTGATAAACGGCGCATTGGTAAGATCGAGCATGCACATCGAGGTACGCTGTTCCTGGATGAAGTCGAAAGCATGCCCATGCCGCTCCAGATCAAACTGCTCCGCGTGCTTGAAGAACAAAAGGTGGAACGTCTGGGCAGTAACCAGGTCCAGGAGCTGGATGTGCGTATTATTGCGGCCACCAAAGCCGATCTCAAAACGCTCTGTGACGAAGGCAGTTTCCGTGCGGATCTTTATTACCGGCTGAATGTGGTGAAGGTGGATATCCCACCGTTGCGCGAGCGCAAAGAAGATATCCCGATGCTGTTTCACCACTTTGTTCTGATTGCTGCCGCACGTTATGACCGCGAGAGCATTCCGCTGGATGCAAGCCAGGCTGCAGGTTTAATGCATCATAGCTGGCCGGGGAATGTCCGGGAGCTGCGTAATCTGGCAGAACGTTATGTGCTGCTTGGGCCGGCTGCACTGGATGAGAGTGAGCCGGTGGCCAAAGCTGATGTGAGTGGGCGACGCACGCTCACAGAGATGATGGACAGCTTTGAGCATTCTATATTGACCAGTGCTCTCAATGCCTGCCATGGAAGTATCAAGGACACCATGGTGCAGCTGGGTCTTGCCCGCAAAACCCTCTACGACAAAATGAAAAAGCATGGCCTGGACAAGGCTCAGTTCAAAGACTGAGCCTTGTATCGGATACGCAAAGGCACGTGTTTTTACATGCGTTATACAAAATACGCAGTACCCTCAATGATAATTCTGGTTTCTATTCTGTAGCATTCCGTCTCCTTGTCACGGGTTGAACCTTCTGCCTGTTCCTTCCAGCAAATACAAGACATATTAGTTATGAAGAATCTGACCATTCAGACACGAGTGCTGTTGCTGGCGCTTATGCCCGTGATTGTGCTTACCGCGTTCCTGACCACATACAATCTCAAGCAGGCTCAAGGCATCGGCGACGAAGCAGTGGCTGGTTTCTCCGCAGATATGGAATCAAGCAAGCGCAAAGAGCTTAAAAACTACATCGAGCTGGCGCGCACATCCATTGCACACCTTTACAGCCAGCCCGGTTCTGCTAACGCCCCCGAAGTTCGGGAGAAGGCATGGGAAATCCTGCGTCAGCTACGCTTCGATGACTCCGGCATTCCAGGTTATATCTTCGCCACTGATACTAGTGGCCTGACCGTTATGCATGGCGCAAACCCGGCATTAGAAGGCAAGAATCTCTGGGACGTTCAGGATCCCAACGGTACTTATCTGATCCGCGAATTGGTAAAAGTGGCTCGTAGTGGCGGTGACTATGTTTCCTATGAGTGGCGAAACGAAAGCACAGGTGAGGTTGCAGCGAAGCTTGGTTATGCAGTGATGCTTCCGAAGTGGGATATCATGATTGGTACCGGATTCTGGGTGGATGGCCTGGAAAAGCAGGTCGCGGCCATGGACAACAAAGTTGGCGGTGCATTGGGCAAAGCTGTCGTCGGTTCAATAACCACCTCACTGATTGCACTGGCGGTTATTGTTCTCCTGGCATTGGTTGTTGTGCGTAGCATCATTCGGCCGCTGAAATCAGCGGTATCTGCCATGGATGACATCGCCAGTGGCGATGGTGACCTGACTCGCCGGTTGGAGATAGGTGGCAAAGATGAGCTGGGTCAGCTGGCGACAGCGTTTAATAGTTTTGCAGATCAGGTGCACGGGTTGGTAGAGCGGGTTCTCTCTTCTACCCGCACCCTTAATGAAGCTTCTACGGAGCTGAACCAGATAATGGGAGAGGCCGAGCAGGGTGTAGAGCGTCAAAAATCCGAAAGTGATCAAGTCGCAACAGCCATGCACGAGATGACTGCTGCGGCCCAGGAAGTGGCTAATAACGCAAGTGAGGCCTCCGATGCTGCGGATCATGCCAGTGTTCAGGTATCTGATGCTCAGGGGCTGGTGCATCAGACCATCGAAGTGATCGGTGGCTTGTCTGAGCAGGTTGAAGAAGGCGTGAGCGTTATTGAGATGCTTGGTTCTGATTCCCGCAAGATCGACAGCGTTCTGGAAGTGATCCGTGAAATAGCCGACCAGACTAATCTGCTTGCCCTGAATGCGGCCATCGAAGCTGCACGTGCCGGCGAAGCTGGCAGAGGCTTTGCGGTTGTAGCGGATGAAGTTCGTACGCTGGCGAGCAGGACGCAAAAGAGCACTCAGGAAATTCAGGAAACCATTGAACGGCTGCAGTCCGGCGCCGGGAATGCCGTGAAGCTGATTGGCTCGATCAGTGAGCGCAGTGAGGCCACGGTTGCTGAAACCTGTAAGGTGAGCGACGCGCTGCAGAGAATCAATCAGGCGGTTGGTACCATCAATGATATGAATGCCCAGATTGCCAGTGCTGCCGAGGAGCAGACCAGCGTTTCCGAGACCATTAACCAGAATGTTCATGAGATTGTTGCGATCACTGAGCAGACAGCTCAGGGGACGCATCGGGCGGGTCTGGCAACACAGCGGCTTAAGGAGCTGGCGGCAGATATGTCAGATCAGGTCAGTCGTTATCGGGTGTGAGTAATTGGCAAATAAAAACCTGGGTTGTGTGGTCCAGGTTTTTATTTGCCCGGTATCAGAGGTTGGCTTCTGCAAACTCTGCCAGTACTGAGCGCGGCACCCCTTGCAAGTGAATGTGTCCGCCATGGCTGAAGGTTTTGAAGCGTTCTGTCATGTAGGTCAGGCCGGAGCTGAGTGCGCTCAGATATGGTGTGTCGATCTGCGCCAGGTTGCCCAGACAGATTACCTTGGAGCCGTTACCCGCACGGGTAATAATGGTCTTGATCTGGTGTGGTGTCAGGTTCTGGGATTCATCAATAATAATCAGGCTGTGCTGGAAGCTGCGCCCACGAATGTAGTTCATGGATTTGAAGTGCAGGGGCACCTTGCTGAGAATGTAGTCCACGCTGGCGGTCATATTCTCATCGTCTTCGTGCAGTGCTTCCAGGTTGTCTACAATGGCGCCCAGCCAGGGCTCCATTTTCTCTGCCTCTGTACCGGGAAGAAAGCCAATATCCTCATCCAGCCCCTGGGTTGAGCGCGTGGCAATAATCCGCTTGTAGAGTTTGCTGGCGACGGTCATCTCAATACAGGCAGCCAGCGCCAGAATGGTTTTACCTGAGCCTGCCGAGCCGGTGAGATTAACCAGGTGGATATCCGGGTCCAGCAGTAGATTCAGGGCCATGGCCTGATAGATATCCCGCGGCACCAAACCCCAGACCTCTTCGTTCATCAGGTCGTGCTGGTGCAGGTCCCGGATGATCACCTGGGTATCCGTAATATCGACGGCTCTGCCGATAAACCCCTGTTCATCCAGCACGTACTCATTGATATTGAGCCTGGCCAGTTCACCTTCGCGCTTGAGAATGTGTTCGGTTATGCCATCCCTTTGTACAGTTTCCACTTTTGAGATGGTGTCCCAAAACGAGTTCGGGAACTCTCGGTAACCCTTGGGCAGCAGATCAATGTCATCCAGCAGTTGATCGTTGTGATAGTCCTGGGCCTCAACACCAAAGCCGCGGGCTTTAAGCCGCATATTGATGTCTTTGCTGACCAGTATGATATCCCGGGACTTGTGCCGCTTCTGAAGCGCTGCCAGCGTGTTGATGATCTTGTTATCGTTCAGGTGCTGGGGCAGTGAGTGGTCACTCACATGCTCCGTGCTCATCAGAATGGAGAGGGTACCCAGAGGCTTTGCCATCTTGGCCCGCACGATGGGCACGCCTTTTTCAATGTCTTTGGGGCTGGCGTCGCCAAGCAGTCTGTCGATGGTACGGATTGCCTGGCGACAATCGGCGGCGACGCTTTGCTTGCCGGATTTGAGGCCGTCGAGTTCTTCCAGGACCGTCATCGGGATGATGACATCGTGTTCTTCAAAGTTGAGGAGGGCGTTTGGATCGTGAATCAGGACATTGGTGTCGAGGACGTACATTTTTCTTGGCGCTTGCGGTGCCTTTTCGGGGGTTCTGGGCATAGGGGTCGCTACCTCTGTGGTGGTTCAGTCGTTGCGGGCGCAGCGTTTCGTAAGCTCCTCATCCGAGACGATTTTCAGCATGTCGTATGTGGTCACGATACCGGTGATTTTTGACCCTCGGGTTACAAAGATCCGGTGTAAGTGCTCTCTCATCATAATATTGGCAATGTCGCGCACAGGTGTGGTTTCGTCAACCGATAAAACAATGGGCGTCATGATATCCCTGACCTCAACCGGAACTTTGCCCATTTCTTCAAAAAGTATCATGCGTAATCGCCGCGCCTCCTGCTGGTCTTCTGCAGTGAGCTCTTTGTCGGCATCGGGCCTGCTGGCATTCCAGCGGAATTCTGTGATGTCTTTGAGTGTGACTATGCCGACAATCTCGCCTGACTCATCGGTAACCGGGCTGCCGGTAATTTCATTGTCGGTGAGAAACCGGGCCAGGCGGTCCATTGTCCAGGATTGCGGTACGGCCTTGATGTTGGGCGTCATTATCTCGTAAGCGAGCACGGTCATCGGGTTTACCCTGGCTTGTGAAGTCCCTGCTTTAAAGCTTAGCGTTTCATGCTTTGCCCGTCACCTGATAGTTGCCGGAGGGTTTTCGCACAATCATACATCTGTGGGGTGGGGCCTCTGTTCCTCTCGTAAGCTACACTTTCCTGATTAATAGGGGCCAGATCTGATAGCGACCATGACCACAGAAAAACTGATAGATGCAAAAGGGCATATCATGCCCGGTGTACTGAGCCAGCCGGTAGACGAAATAAACTATCTGGATTACGACCTGCGAACAGTGATGGATCGCCCGCGCCCCGCTCTGGCCCGGCGTTGGCGCTTTAACCAGTTCCAGTTCATTAGCGCGGCTGGTCCGGGCTGGGTGTTTGGCCTGGCAATTGTGGATCTTAAGCTGGTGGGGAGTGGCTTTTTCTATCTTTATGATTTTGCATCAGGGCAAATGCTGGAGCGCAGCTTCGTGCGCCCCCTTGCGCTGGGAACCCGGATAGAGCCATATCCCGAGCTGGGTTCGGCCTCATTCACCAAGGGGGACGTTTCCATGCGCGTTCTGCCTTTTGCCGGTGGGCGAAATGTTTCTGTATCTGCGCCTGGTGGAGTTCGGGTGGAACTCACGCTGAGAGATGACCATGACCCCCTACGGCTTGTGTGTCCGGCGGGTTACAACGGCTGGGTGTTTACTCGCAAATCAGCAGGCCTGCCTGTCGAAGGTGAGATTCGCTGGAACCAGTGCATCTGGCGCTGTGATGAAGCTACCCGTGGGGCTATCGACTGGAGTTGTGGTTTTATGCGCCGCGAAACCGCCTGGAACTGGGCCAGCCTGGCCAGTGTTCTGCCGGACGGCCGTTCCATAGGGCTTAATCTGGCTGCCGGTGTTAATGAAACCGGCATGACAGAGAATGCGCTCTGGCTGGATGGGCAGTGCCAGAGGCTTGGATCTGCCCGGTTCCATTTTGATCGTTATCATCCCGGTGGCGAGTGGCACGTGACCACTGAGGACGGCCGGGTTGATCTGCACTTTGTACCTGCAGCGGCGCGTAAGGAAAAACTCAATGCGGGTATTCTGGCATCCAATTTCCGGCAGTATGTTGGCAGCTTTGATGGAACCATTATTGACGAAGGTGGAGAAAAAGTCGCTATCAGGAATTTAAAGGGGTTGGTTGAGGATCATTTCGCAAGGTGGTAATAAAAATGCCCGCCCGTTTTCAACGGGAGGGCATTTTTCTGCCTGCAGTCGGACTGACTTATAGCTGCTTCAGCGTTCGGGCAGGGTTACGTTCAGTTCCAGAACAGAGCAACTGTCGTTGCGGTCCACTTCTACCTGAACCATATCATCACTGATCTGGACATATTTCCGGATCACCGCCAGCAGTTCCTGCTGTAATTGCGGCAGATAGTCTGGCTGGTCGCGCTGACCGCGCTCGTGCGCCACGATAATCTGCAACCGCTCTTTAGCTACGTTGGCAGTACCGCTTTTCTTGCCTCTGAAATAATCGAGGATACTCATCGGTCAGCCCCCTTTGAACATCCGTGAGAAGAAGCCCTTTTTCTGGGAGGTCATGAAGCGTTGTTCCCGCTCCTCACCCAGAAGGCGTGCAACTGCGTCATCGTAAGCCTGGCCAGCATCGCTTTCCATTTCGAGAATAACCGGCAACCCCTGGTTTGAAGAGTTGAGAACAATCTGGCTTTCCGGAATAACACCCAGTAAAGGAATGGCGAGAATTTCTTCGACATCTGCCACAGAAAGCATCTCGCCTCTGTCTACCCGTTCCGGGTTGTAACGGGTCAGCAGCAGATGCTCCTTGACTGGCTCCTGGCCCGTTTCGGCGCGCCGGGATTTGCTTTGCAGGATGCCGAGAATGCGGTCGGAGTCCCGCACAGATGAAACCTCGGGGTTGGTTACTACAACCGCTTCATCTGCATAGTACAGAGCCATCATAGCACCATGCTCAATGCCAGCGGGTGAATCGCAGATGATGTAGTCGAACGTTTCAGAGAGTTCGTTGATAACTTTTTCAACGCCCTCTTTTGTAAGAGCCTCTTTCTCCCGGGTCTGGGAGGTGGGAAGGATATAGAGGGTATCAACCCGCTTGTCCCGGATCAGAGCCTGGTTCAGCGTTGCTTCGCCCTGTATGACGTTGACAAAGTCATACACGACCCGGCGCTCGCAGTTCATGATCAGATCCAGATTGCGCAGGCCCACGTCGAAATCAATCACGACGGTTTTGTGCCCGCGTTTGGCAATGCCGGTGCTGATGGAGGCGCTGGTGGTTGTTTTACCAACGCCGCCCTTTCCTGAGGTAACGACAATGATTCTAGCCAAGGTTTATTTCCTGTTTCTCGGTGGATTCGTCGTGTCTGCCGGATAAACCGGTCACATTATTTTGTCGGATTCCAGTATCAGGCTTTTTCCAGCGGTGTTACCACCAGCAGGTCGTCCCTGAGCTGGATTTGCGCAGCGCTTTTCCAGCCATTGTTCTGAAGATCTTCGGAGATTTTATAGTGTCCGGCGATGGACACAAGCTCTGCCTCAAGTGATTGGCAGAAGATTCTTGCGGACTCGGCTCCATGAATGCCTGCCAGGGCACGGCCCCGCAGCGGCCCGTAGATGTGTATGTTGCCTGCCGCCAGCACTTCGGCGCCCGCCTGAACCGGTGCCAGAAT